>Ga0247843_1001616_pt1 | contig 44647 bp, 28 predicted proteins | sample LaCruzMarch2017__FD_192420 | JGI IMG/M metagenome (GOLD analysis project Ga0247843, IMG submission 192420) | Freshwater microbial communities from meromictic Lake La Cruz, Castile-La Mancha, Spain - LaCruzMarch2017_8m | ecosystem: Environmental > Aquatic > Freshwater > Lake | place: Spain...
GATACCGATAAGCGGTGGTATCGCCCTCGAAATAAACGGGTTCGTCCAATCGAATGGCTTCGAGCCCGGTTTCGTAAAACAGCCCATTCCCCGCTACGTCGTATTCGCCCGCCTTGACAAAATTGGAAGCCAGATCGTTGGTGCCGGTTACGTCGAACCCCAATCGGCTGAGATAGATGCGATAGCCTTCAAAGTCGAGTTCTTTGGTAATTGGATCGACCGAACGCTCGCTGCGGTCGTCCCAGTACAACTCAATCCGATGGTCCGAGGCCACCACCCGGGTTTTGGGTACGTCGGGCGGACTGGGCAGGATAAAACGCGTAATGACGCCATTGCCGTCTCGGTCTTCGTCGGGGTCAAGGCGGCCATTGAAGTTCGCGTCTTCGCCGTTGTAGGCCGTTTGCGCCCAATTGGCGTTGTTCACGAGGTTGACCCGCTGGACGGCGTTGTTATCGGAATTGGGATTCCCGTCTTCGTTCTTCTTGCCGATAATGTAGGCAAAGGCGATTTCGATCACGTCTCCAGGTTCAAAGCGCCGAAAGGGCCCCACCGAAACCAAGTCAGAACGGTTTCCGCTGCCGTTCATATCGGCCTGAATGTCCTTTCCCACGCACTGGGGCAGCTCGGGTTGGCTCCAACAGAGGTCGTGGTTAAGTCCCTGGCTCATCTTCAAATAGCGCTGGTTGTCGCTGGACGGAAAAGCATACGTCGCGCTGCTGTTGTTGAACTGCCATGCATTGTAGTGGCACAAAAAATTGGTGTCGAGCTCGAGTTGCTGGCTCACCGTGTTGAAGGCCGAATCGATCTGGGGATGGTGAAACCCATATTTGTCCTCGGCCCCGAGAAAGCGCTGGCCGATATAGCTCTCGGTAAAGCCGACGTCGCCCGAGGCATCGTAGCAATAGGCCAGATTGAGGCTGTCGAGAAAACCATTGCCCCCCTGGCTGTAGAACACCGCTCCGCCCGAGCCGGCCGGGGTAATATTCACATTGCGCACCACGGTATTGTCCCAAAGCCCGATATATAAATCGTCGAAATAGTTGGGGCCGGCATTGGTAATGCGCAGATTGACAATCACCATAAAGTCCGAAAAACTGTAGTTCCAGTTGTAGGTCTCCATCCGCATCTGGACCTGCATGGGGTTGGTGTGGCTGCTGATGGGAATCCCTGTACCCGGAATCACGGTGTTCTGATCGGTAAATTCAGCCACATAGTCTTGATGAGACACGGCATTGAGCGAGAAATAGCGACTGTCTTTGAGCGTAGAGCGCTCGGTCAATCCCGATCCCGGGGCAGCCGTAAATTCAAAACCCGCGCGTCCGGGCGCATAGCCTTGGGAATTGTCGTAGGCCGAAGTCGAAACCCGAATATTGCCCCCGTTCTCCAAACCGCCTATCCACAGACCTCCTTCAAACAGGTGTTCGATGCCACTGCCCGCAGGATATTCGCAACTCGGATCTCCGCTCCCATCTCGGTAGCCCCTCCATGCATTGCCAAACGTGCCGAGGTTGGTCACATTGAGCCGCATATTCGAGGCATCGGTGGTCTTTTCCTCAAAGCTGGTTTGGGCCGACAAGGCGGTATACAGACCGCTGAAGACGAGCGAAAAAGAAATCGTCCAATGCCTCATGAGGCCACCGCAATGCGGGCATAGCCCCGGTTTCCGTTTTCGTCTATCAGCCCGAGCACATAGGTTCCAGCGCTCAGTTGAATGGGGAGGCTCAACCGTCCGCTTTCGTCGAGAACCCCGTTGAGTCGAATCAAGTTGCGCCCGCTCAAGTCGTAGAGCTCGAGGTAGAGCGTGCCTCGGGTGTTGGGGCAGCGCAGTTCGAGCATCCCCGAGCGGACGGGCTGAATCAGGGAGAAATCCAAGGGGGCTTCGGTTAAGCCCAAACTGTGGGCGCGAACCTCAAACACGGCCGTAATTGGCAGGTGATCGCTCATTTCATACAAGGCCGTCAGCACTACCGAGGGCACCGAATTGTTGACCGGGGCATCTGTCAAAGCCTTGTTGAAGTGCATCCCGTCGTTGCCCAAGGCCTTATAGCTCCCAGACACATAGCGCACATCGGCCGTGGGGTCGTTCAAGATCCGATCCGAAACCAGGATAAAATCGAAGCGGTCGTCGAGACCGCCCCCCGAAAAACACCCTGAATTGGTATTGGAACTTCGGGTGCTTTGGGTGTGGACTGCGGCATACTGCGCGCTGTTGTTCCACGCACCCAGGGCATTGACTGGGTCTTTAAAACGCTCGGCCACATGCACCGAATTGACCAGCTTTTGAAAGCTGGGCTCGCTCGAAGAATACACATTGAGATCCCCGCACAACAGCACATATTCGTCGCTCACCTGGTTGGCAAGGTGCTGCATTAGAGCTTCGGCGGCTTTGTCTCGCTGCGTCTCGTCGGCAGGGGTATCACCCGCTTTGAGGTGGGCGGCTACTACGGTAAAAAAGACCGTATCGGCTCCCGGTTGCCCGAGCAAAGGGTCTTTGTAGTACAGCCGATACAGGTCGATGACCCGGACAAGGCTTTGGTTTTGCAGATCGCGGTCAATCGATTCTTGGCTGTGCAAACCCAAGACATCTGCATTGTAAAACAGCATATTGACCAAATCCGAAAAGCTGTTATTCGAATAATTGGCCTGGGCCCAAGCGGTCACTCCGTCTTGGTTGAGCACATTGTCCAAAATGCGGTCGGCATTGACCGGATTGCTCCCAATTTCGTTGCAGACCACAAAGTCGGGATCGATGTATTGAGCCAGGGTTTTGAAATAGCCGTCTTTGGCGCTGGCGCTGTTGTTCGCGCCGGTACACGACGAGGTGGTCTGACGGTAGTAGAGCAAATTGTAGCTCATACCCCGAATCGAAGCGGTGTTTTGCCCAAGGCAATCGCCCGCACTTACTAGGCTCAAGCACAGTACGAGCCCCGTCCAAAACCGCGCCTTCAACATAGCCGCCAAAAGTAGCGGGGACGCCCATGGCTGCGATTAAGCGAGGGTTAAGTTTAGCGGTCTTGGAAGCCCGCCTCAGGCTGTCATATGCAGCGACATCGTGACGTGTCGTTACTTTGCCCGTCGCCGGACCGCGAAGCCCAAGCCTATGTTGTTCAATTCGATCGATTTCGCCCTCTTTTTACCGCTGGTATTCCTGCTGTATTGGGGTGTTTTTCAAAAGTCGGTAAAAGCGCGCAACGGTTTTTTGCTCGTAGTCAGCTACGTTTTTTATGGCTGGTGGGATTGGCGGTTTTTATTGCTGATCGCTTTTAGCACCCTTTTGGATTATTGGGTGGGGCTCAAACTGCGCGACCAAGAGGACGAGCGCATGCGCAAGACCTTTTTGTACATCAGTCTCGTGGTCAATTTGGGACTGTTGGGCTTTTTTAAATATTACAACTTCTTTGTCGACAGTTTTGTCGATGCCTTTCGCTTTTTTGGTCACGAAATCCCCTCTCGCGGTCTCGATATCGTGCTTCCCGTGGGCATCAGTTTTTACACCTTTCAAACCCTCAGCTATTCGATTGATGTCTACCGCCGCAAACTGAGTCCGGCCCCCGATTTTGTCGCTTTCGCGGCCTATGTGACCTACTTCCCCCAACTCGTGGCAGGGCCCATCGAGCGCGCCACCAATCTGTTGCCCCAGTTTTCGCACCTGGCTCGGTTCGACAAGTCCAAAGCCGCCGATGGACTGCGGCAAATGCTCTGGGGGTTTTTCAAGAAAATGGTTGTGGCAGACCACTGCGCCGAACATGTCAACTTGATTTTCTCCGACCCTTCCGCCCACAGCGGGGGGACGTTGTGGCTGGGCGCGCTGTTTTTTGCTTTTCAGATTTACGGCGACTTTAGCGGGTATTCTGACATTGCCATTGGTAGTTCCCGGCTCTTTGGGTTCGACCTGATGCGCAATTTTGCCTTCCCCTACTTTTCTCGCGACATGGCCGAATTTTGGAGGCGCTGGCACATCTCGCTTTCGACTTGGTTTCGCGACTACCTCTACATTCCCCTCGGCGGGAGTCAGGGCGGGCTGGGTATGAAAGTTCGCAACACCTTTATCATCTTCGTAGTCAGCGGGTTTTGGCATGGGGCCAACTGGACCTTTGTGTTCTGGGGCTTTCTCAACGCCCTCTATTTTATGCCTCTGCTTTTGTTAGGAGCCAATCGAAATCATCTCGAAATCGTCGCCAAAGGCCGGTGGTTTCCGAGTCTTCGTGAATTTCTTTCCATATCGGCGACTTTTGCCCTGACGCTCCTCGCTTGGGTGTTTTTCAGGGCAGCAGATCTGGCTCAAGCGTTTGATTATATCGGGGGTATGTTCCAATGGAATCGCTTTGCGGAGCTCACGTATGCCAATGGAATAGGAGCTGCCTTGACCCTGATCTGGATCGCTTATCTACTCACCATGGAGTGGTTTGCCCGCGATCGTCAGCATGCACTCGAAGGGTTTTGGGCGCAGCGCTCGAGGGGATTGCGCTGGTCGTTTTATGCCGTACAGATCTTTATCATCGGGATGTTTCACCAGACGGGCGAAACCCCGTTCATCTATTTTCAGTTTTGAGCATGAATCCCGAAATCGCCCGTTTTGTGCGCCGATTGGGTGCTTTTGGGCTGATGGCCATTCCGGTATATCTCCTTCTGCTCATGCTGTGGGGGCGGTTTGCGCCAGCCATCGCGAATCTGAACTACCGCATTGCCTCCTACGGTCATATGTACAGTCGGCTGCGCGATGTCCGCACCGCGGGCCCGGTCGATGTGCTGATCGCGGGTTCGTCGCATGCCTACCGGGGTTTTGATCCCCGATTGTTTGAAGCCCATGGACTCAAGGCATTTAACCTCGGTTCGAGCGCCCAAACCCCGCGTCAAACCGAACTGCTGCTCGATCGCTATCTCGATGAGCTCCAGCCCCAATGGTTGATTTTGGAGGTGTATCCCGCGAGCTATACCCTCGACGGGGTCGAATCGACCCTCGATGTATTGGCCAACGACCCCATCGATGCCGGAATGCGCCGCTTGGTCTGGGAATTGTCCAACGCCAAGGTCTGGAACACCCATATCTACGCCACCTTGAGCCGCACCTTGGGCGGGGGTTTTCCAAAGGTGCAGGAACCCGCCGAGCGGGATGGGGACCGCTACATTGCGGGTACGGGTTATGTCGAACGAGCGGGGTATTACTACCGCTTCGACCCTGTGGTGTCGCGTCGTTGGACGTATCGAGATCAGGCGTATGCCGCCCTCGACCGCATATTGGAGAAAGCCCGAGCGCGCGATATCCGGGTGTGGCTCGTCGAGGCTCCGATCACCCGCGCCATGTACGATTCCTATGGCCCTCAGCCCGAGTTTGTTCGCCAAATGCAGCAAAGAGCGCCCTTTACCGATTTTAATGGCACTTTGTCGCTGAACGACTCCCTCCATTTTTACGACAGCGACCACCTGAACCAAGATGGGGTGATTGCCTTCAATGCCGCGTTGTTGTCGGCATTCGATACCCTGCGGGCCGAGCCCATGCGCTGAGTCGGGCGCGGGCGACCCACGGACGCCCCTTCGACAACGGTTGATTCCCGATCACCGCGGTTTTTCGCGTTCGGTTTGACTTTCTGGGGAATGTTATACCTTTGCCGCACGAATGAGGGGGCCGAGGTCCCCTCTTCTTTTCGGTAGATGGAGATACAACGCATCCGAGCGGCCGTGGAAGCGGCAGCGGAACAGCATGGGGCTTTTGTGGTAGGGTTTAAATCCCTGCCCGGTGATCGGTTCACCGTGTACGTCGATAGCATGGAAGCGGTAACCGTGGAAATGCTGACCAAAATCAACCGCGAGGTCACCGGTCAATTCGACCGCGATCTCGACGATTTTGGCCTCGAACTGAGCTCTCCGGGAATGGGTAGCCCCTTCTCAGAGTTCAGGCAATACCTCAAACATCGGGGCAGAGCAGTCGAGGTGCGCACCACCGACGGAAGAACCCTCAAGGGCATTCTGTTCGAGGTCGACGAGGAAGGCATCGAACTCCGTTGGACCGAGCGACAGCCCAAGCCGGTTGGCAAGGGCAAAATAGACGTTGAACGCATCGAGCGCCTCGGCTTCGATGTTATAAAAGAAACCAAGAGAACCTACGCGTTCTGAACCATTTTCGATCAGAGTTCATGGAAAACAACGCCATTATCGAGTCCTTCGCGGATTTCAAGGACGAAAAGAACATCGACCGGGTCACTTTGATGGGCATCATCGAAGAGGCCTTTCGCAATCAGCTTCGCAAGAAGTTTGAAAGCGACGAGAATTTCGACATCATCGTCAATCCGGACAAAGGCGACCTGCAAATTTGGCGCCGCCGCGAAATCGTCGAAGACGGCATGGTCGAAGACGACAACCTGCAGGTGGAGTTGAGCGAAGCCAAGCGCGTCGAAGAAGACTTTGAGGTGGGCGAAGAACTCACCGAAGAAGTCAAAATGATCGATCTCGGCCGCCGCTTTGTCTTGGCGTTCCGGCAGAATCTCGTGAGCAAGATCCAAGAACACGACAACAACGCGCTTTTTGTCCGCTATCATCAAATGGTGGGCGAGATCATCACTGGAGAGGTGCACCACATTCGCCACCGCGAGGTGATCATCTACGACGACGATCAGAACGAATTGTATTTGCCCAAGGATCAAATGATTCCTTCAGACTTTTTCCACAAAGGCGATACCGTTCGCGCGGTGATTAAGGAAGTCATTGCCCGAGGCACCAAGCCCGTGGTCATCTTGAGCCGGACCGATCCCAAGTTCCTCGAAAAGTTGTTCGAGACCGAAATTCCCGAAGTGTTTGACGGCTTGATTACCGTGCGCAAAGTGGTTCGGGTGCCTGGAGAAAAAGCCAAGGTGGCCGTCGAAAGCTACGACGACCGCATCGACCCCGTCGGAGCTTGTGTGGGGATGAAAGGGTCTCGGATTCACGGCATTGTGCGCGAATTGAAGAACGAGAACATCGACGTTATTAACTTTACAAACAATACCCAGCTGTTTATTCAGCGGGCTTTGAATCCGGCCAAGATTTCGAGCATGAGCATCGACGAGGCCCAAAAGAAAGTCGAGGTCTACCTCAAACCCGATCAGGTCTCTTTGGCCATCGGGCGCGGGGGGCACAACATCCGCCTCGCAGGACAACTCACGGGCTACGAAATCGACGTATACCGCGAATTTGACGAAAACGACGACGTGGAACTCAGCGAGTTCAGCGACGAAATCGAGCCCTGGATTTTGACCGAGCTCAAGAACATCGGCTGCGATACGGCCCGGAGCGTTCTCGAGCACACGGTCGAAGATCTGGTGAGCCGCACCGATCTCGAAGAAGAGACGATCAAAGAGATTATGGCCATCCTCAAAAATGAGCTCGAGGCCTGATCGGAGATCCCTCCGCTGCGAACCCACTGATTGACCAACCCCAAAGAAAAAGGAAGAGAGAGCCCATGAGCGCACCCACGCGATTGAACAAAGTACTGAAGGAGCTGAACATCTCCATCCAGCGCGCCGTGGAATTTCTCGAATCCAAAGGGGTCGAGATCGAAAACAACCCGAACGCCAAGATCGACGATCACGCTCAGAACTTGCTGATTAGCGAGTTCCAGGGCGATATGAACAGCAAGCGGAAGTCGGAGCTGGTCAGCGAAGAAAAACGCCGAGAAAAAGAAGCCATTCGGGCGGAATTGGAAGCCTTGAGCGAAGAGCCCAAGCCCAAAGAGCAACCCGCTGTGGTCCGCGCCAAAGCAAACTTGGCGGGCATTAAGGAAGTGGGCAAAATCGATTTGGACGCCCCCCGCGTGACCCAGCCCAAGCCCGAGCCCGTTCCGGCCGAGGTGCCAAAACCGGAAGCCGCCACCCCAGCCGCTCCCGAACCCGAAGTATCCAAGCCCGAAGCTCCGGTGCAACCCGAAGCCAAGGCGCCCATCGAAACCCCGGTAGCACCCCAGCCCAAGACCGTAGCGCCTGTTCCGGAGACCCAAGCGGCTCCTGAAGCGACTCCTGAAGCGACTGTGGCCCCCCAGGCTCCCGAGGCACCCAAAGCGACCGAAGTTCCGGTAGCGGAGGCGCCGAAAGCGCCCGTTGAAGTGGCCCCACAAACCTCTGTGCCAGTCGATCCTACCCCCAGTTCGGTGCCCGCTCCTGCACCCGTCGTTTCGGAGGAATCCGTTGTTTCTTCAGCCCCCGAACGTCCGGTTTCTGCCCCTGTGGCGACTGAGCCAACGCCCCCTTCAAGTCCGGTCCCAGCTGGGTCCGAAGCCCCCGAAGTGCCCGCTTCTGCAGCTCCTGCAGCCACTGCGGCTCCCGCGGCTCCGGCCCAAGATGGAGACCACATCCATACTAAGTTCCAAAAGCTCGAAGGCCCTCGCTTTACGGGCGAAAAAATTGACCTGACCAAGTTCGAGCGCCCCAAAAAACCGGTGGCTACTTCGAATCAGCCCTCGGCGGGCGGAGCGGGTGGCAACGCCAATGCGCGCAAACGCAAGCGGATCAATCCGACGGGTACGCCGGCCGGACCTGCCCAAGGCAATCGTCCCCCCAGGCCCGGAGGCCCCGCGGGTGGAGCCGGTGGGAACCGTCCTATGGCACCCCGTGCGGAGCCGACCGAACAGGACATCCAAAAGCAGATCAAGGAGACCTACGAGAAGCTGACCAGCCGAGGCAAGTCGAAGGGCAGCAAGATTCGCCGTGCCAAACGGGAAGAACGTCGGGAGCAAGAGGCGCTTCAGGAACAACGCCGCGAAGAGGCCAACTCTATTTTGAACGTGACGGAATTCGTCACGGTTCGGGAATTGTCGACCATGATGGACGTGCCCATCACCGAGGTCATTGCCGCGTGCATGTCGCTCGGAATCATGGTGACCATGAACCAGCGTCTCGACGCCGAAACCCTGACCATTGTGGCCGAGGAGTTTGGCTACAGCACCCACTTTGTCGATGCCGACGTTCAAGAAGCCTTCGAAATGGAGGCCGATGCCACCGACGACCTCAAATCGCGGGCGCCGATCGTAACGGTGATGGGACACGTCGACCACGGAAAGACATCGCTCCTCGATTACATCCGCAAGGCCAACGTCATCGCGGGCGAATCGGGCGGCATTACCCAACACATCGGAGCCTATTCGGTTGAATTGAGCAGCGGACAGCGCATCGCTTTTCTCGATACACCGGGTCACGAAGCCTTTACCGCCATGCGCGCCCGGGGTGCCCAGGTGACCGACGTCGTCATTATTGTGGTCGCTGCCGACGACGATGTGATGCCGCAAACCCGCGAAGCCATTGCACACGCCCAGGCCGCGGGGGTGCCTTTCGTGATCGCCATCAACAAAATCGACCGGCCCACGGCCAATCCCGAGAAAATCCGCGAACGATTGTCGGGGATGAACATTTTGGTCGAAGAGTGGGGGGGCAAGGTGCAGAGCCAGGAAATTTCGGCCAAAACCGGACTGGGCGTCGAAGCTTTGCTCGATAAAGTATTGCTCGAAGCCGAGATTCTGGATCTCAAGGCCAATCCCGATCGACTCGCGAGCGGAACCATTATCGAAGCCGCCTTGGACAAGGGTCGGGGCTATATCAGCACCATCATGGTCCAGAATGGCACCCTGAAAGTGGGTGACTACGTCCTTGCGGGTCCCTATTCAGGCAAGGTGCGCGCCATGCTCGACGAACGGGGGCAGCGCATCGAAGAAGCCGGTCCTGCCATGCCCGCCAGTTTGCTCGGTCTCGATGGAGCCCCACAAGCCGGCGATAAGTTTATGGTGATGGCCGACGAGCGCGAAGCCAAGCAGATTGCGACACGCCGTCAGCAGTTGCAACGCGAGCAGAGCGCCCGCACCAAGAAGAACATCACCCTCGAAGAAATCGGAAGGCGTTTGGCCATCGGCGATTTCCAAGAGTTGAACATTGTCCTCAAAGGCGACGTAGATGGTTCGATCGAGGCCTTGTCGGATTCGCTCCAAAAGCTGACCACCGAAAAGATCCAGGTCAACATTATCCACAAAGCGGTGGGACAGATTTCGGAATCGGACGTGCTCTTGGCCGCAGCCTCGAATGCGATTGTGGTCGGTTTCCAGGTGCGTCCCTCGGGCAATGCCCGCAAACTGGCCGAACGCGAGGAAGTCGACATTCGCCTCTACAGCATTATTTACGATGCCATCAACGAGGTCCGCAGCGCCATGGAAGGCATGTTGGCCCCCGAGACCAAGGAAGAGGTTACCTGCAATGTGGAGGTGCGCGACATCTTCAAGATCTCCAAAGTGGGCACTGTGGCGGGTTGTATGGTCCTCGACGGCACGATTACCCGCAATACTCGAGTCCGTTTGATTCGCGACGGGGTGGTGCAGTTTACCGGAGAACTCGGTTCGCTCAAGCGCTTTAAGGACGACGCGAAAGAGGTGGCACGGGGTTTTGAGTGCGGTTTAAACCTGCACAACTACAACGACATCAAGGTCGGCGATATCATCGAAGGCTTTAAGGAAGTCCAGGTCAAGAGCACGCTCTAAGCGCAGCTTTGCCGGATTTATCGGCGGGGGTTGACCTGGGTCCGGACCAAAAAGGCTCCCGGAAAAAACGCCCGCACCTCGCGAAGGGTTTTTTCGGCCTCGAACGAATCGGTAAAATCGCCGGCCTGAACGCGGTATTCGGGGGTTTCATAGACCGTATAGACCGTGAGGTCCGGATAGCGGCGCGCAAACTGGATTTTTTGCTCCGAAGCGTCCGCCCTATTTCCATTGAAGATTTGGATGCGATAGCCCTTGGCCGACTGCGACTTTCCGCTATTGACGGCTCCAAAAGCCTGCATTTTCGGTCCGATGGAGGGGTCTTCCCACACCCGAATTCGAGCGGTATCGGTTTGTGCTTGGAGCGCAGAGAAACAGAGGCTGGCACACAGGACAAGAAGGCTGCGAATCATCCTGCAAAATTACGTTCTTCCTTCGAGTAGAAAAGGTTCGTGGAAAACGTAATTTAGACTGGATATAAATTACCCTTCCAGCGCGTCCCATCAGCCCCTGCAGGCCTTCCGTATCTAAATTTGCACACCGTCCAGAGTGTTCCGAACCGACGGATTATGCCGATGAAGTTCAGATTACCCTTTAGCATTCAGCCAGTTCGCATTCTGATCTTCGCCCTGTTGGCGCCCCTTGCTGCGGCGGCCTACGAGGTGCAAGGCGACGATGCCAACGGCAAGGCGCTGTTCAATGCCAATTGCGCCTCTTGTCACAAACTCGACAAAAAGCTCGTGGGGCCCGCTTTGGGCGACGTCACCCAGCGCAGAAGCGAGGAGTGGCTCCTAGCGTGGATCAAAGACAACGCCGCGCTCCGCGCCTCGGGCGATGCCGATGCCAATGCCGTGTTCAAAGAATACAACGGTTTGGTGATGGCCGCGTTTCCGCAGTTGTCGGATCAGGACATCAAAGACATCCTGAAGTATACCCAAACCGGAGGAGCGCCCGCCGCTGGAGCCACCACGGGAGGGGTTTCTGTGCCATTGGCTCCAGTTGAACCGCCCAAAGACTACAGCCCGATGGTGCTCGGGGGGTTGACGTTGGTGCTGGTGTTGCTCATCGCGCTGCTCGTCAAGGTCAAGAATACCCTGAAAGTCATCAAGGGCGAGCCCGAGACCAACCTGCTCGAAGACACGACGTTCTGGACCCGGACCATCGTTCGCTCACAGCGCTTTATTGTGCTTGCTACAATAGTGGTTTCGGTGTTCCTTCTCAAAGAATTCTACTACGGTTTGATGTCGGTGGGACTCAACGAGCAGTACCAACCCGAGCAACCCATTGCTTTTTCGCACAAGGTGCACTCGGGCACCAACAAAGTCGACTGCAACTATTGCCATTCGAGTGCACGCGTCAGCAAACATTCGGGCATTCCTTCGACCAATGTGTGTATGAATTGCCATATGTACATCGACGGCAGCGAAATCAAGACCGAAAGCGGCGAATTGAAGTACGCCGGAGAACGCTCGCCCGAAATTGCCAAGATCTATGCCGCGGTGGGCTGGAACCCCGAAGAGGGCAAATACACCCCCAACTACGAACAAAAGCCCGTGCGTTGGGTGCGGATTCACAATTTGCCCGATCTGGCCTATTTCAACCACGCCCAGCACGTTACGGCGGGTCAAATCGAGTGCCAGACCTGCCACGGTCCCGTAGAAGAAATGGAGGAGGTCTATCAGTATTCTCCGCTCACCATGGGCTGGTGCATCGATTGCCACCGCCAAACCGAGGTGAAGACCGAAAGCAACGGCTATTATGCCGATTTGCACGACAAGCTCAAGGCCAAGTACGGAGACGGACCCATCACGGTGGAAGCTATCGGCGGTCTCGAGTGTGGCAAGTGCCATTATTAATCCATTCCCAAGGCTGAATTCTAGCTATGGCTGAAACGAAGAAGTACTGGAAAGGACTTGAAGAACTGAGCGATAGCCCGGTAGTTCAGGTACTGCGCGAAAACGAGTTTGCCTCGGAATTGCCCGTAGACCGCTTTTTGGCGGACGACAAAAGCATGAACTCCTCTGCGACGTCGCGGAGGGACTTTTTGAAATTCCTCGGATTTTCGACGGCGGCAGCGGCCTTGGCGGCTTGCGAAGCCCCTGTGGTCGAATCGATTCCCTATGTGGTCAAGCCAGACAATCTGGTTCCTGGGGTTCCGAACTACTACGCTTCTACCTATTTCGATGGGGTCGATTTCGCCTCGATTCTCGTCAAATCGAGAGAAGGCCGTCCCATCAAGATCGAACCGAATGCCCAAGCGCTGATCAACGGTTCGACCAACGCTCGGGTTCAGGCCAGCGTGCTTTCGCTGTACGATACCCAAAGACTAAAAAAGCCCGTGGTCGACGGGGCAGAGGCCGATTGGTCCGCCCTCGATCGCAAGGTGAGCGACGCGATTCGCACTGCCACCACGGCGGGAAAATCGGTGGTATTGCTCTCTTCTACGGTCAATAGCCCGACTTATTTGGCCATGCTCGAAGAAATTCGGGGTGCTGTCGCCAATTTCCGCCATGTCTCTTATGACGCACTGAGCGTTTCGGGCAAGCTCGACGCCTGCGAAAAGATGACGGGTATGCGCGCCCTGCCGGTGTATTCGCTGGTGGATGCGCAAATGGTGGTTGGGGTAGACGCCGATTTCCTCAACGAGGCCAATGGCCAGAGCCTGAGTGGCGATTACGGCAAGAGCCGCAAGCCTTCGGCCGAAATGTTGCGGCACGTGCAGTTTGAAAGTGTAATGAGTTTGACCGGGGCCAACGCCGACAAGCGGTTCCGGATGGCACCCAGCCAGCGGGCGGCGGTTTTGGGCGGTTTGTACAATGCGATCGCGCAGAAAGCAGGCCAACCCGGAGTAAAGATGTCCAGTCTCGAAGCCGAAGTGGCCAAAGCGGTGACCCAAACCGCCGAAGAATTGTGGGCACACCGCGGTCGTTCGTTGGTTTTGGCCGGTGGCGGAGACGCGACTTCAGAGATGTTGGCACTCGGCATCAATCGAATGCTCGAGAATTTTGGGAGTACGCTCGTCTTTAAGTATCGCAATCAACTGCGCACCGGAGACGAGGCGGCCTTGCAAGGATTGACCAACGACCTCAAATCGGGGAGTGTTGGGGTATTGATCCTCGACCGCTGCAATCCGGCCTACGATCGCCCCGAAATGGCGGAGGCTTTGAGCAAAGCCGGTTTGGTCGTGAGCCTGTCCGAGCATCTCGACGAAAGTGCCTCGATGGCCGGAGCCGTTGCCCCAGCCCACCACTTCCTCGAAGATTGGTGCGACCATCAACCTGTGCAAGGCTATTTCGCCATGCAACAGCCGGTCATTCGCCCGCTCTTTGATACGCGTTCGTCGATGGAGTCGATGGATCGTTGGTTTGGATTGGGCGGAAAAAGCGCTTTGACCCGGGTCAAAGACCATTGGTTGAAAGGGCGTTTTGCCGGGGACGTAGCGCGCTGGAACGAATTCGTCCACGATGGGGTTTTTGTGGCTTTCGACGAAATTTTGGCCCTCGCCGAACCGATTGCTTCGACAGATCCGGCCCTTTTGACCGGTTTGGAAATCCATACAGCCACGGCCCAAGGATTTGATCTAGCGGTCTATACCAAAGCGGGCATGGGAACGGGTCGCTTGGCCAACAACCCTTGGCTGCAAGAGTTTCCCGATCCCATTACGCGGACATCGTGGGACAACTATCTCACGATCAGCGCCTCCGATGCCAAGGCCCTCGGATTGGAGAACACCACCCAAAGTAATGGGGCTTTGAACGGCAGCCGGGTGCGCATCACCACGGCCCAAGGCAAGGTGTTGGAGTCGGTTCCCGTGTTGATTCAGCCCGGTCAGGCCAAAGGCTCGGTCGGTTTGGCCGCGGGATATGGTCGGACCAAAGCGGGCAAAGTCGGAGACGGGGTGGGGGTCAACGCCTTTGCCTTGTTGACCGGAAAGGACGCCCAACATCAGTTTTTGACCGGGGTTAAGATCGAACCCGTCGAGGGCCAACACGAGTTTGCCTGCGTGCAATTGCACCACACCATGATGGGCCGCGATATTGTTCGCGAGGTCACCTTGGGCGATTTTCTCAACAAACCGGCCAAAGAAGGAGGCTCGGGATGGAACGAACGCACCGAGTTCGAGACCTATGCAGGCCCGATGAACGCCGACAAGGTGAACCTGTGGAAGGACTTCGACCACACCACCGGGCATTTTTGGAACCTGAGCATCGACCTCAACAGCTGTATTGGGTGTGGAGCGTGCGTAATTGCCTGCCATGCCGAAAACAACGTTCCGGTGGTCGGCAAAGAAGAAGTGCGCCGCAGCCGCGATATGCACTGGTTGCGCATCGACCGCTACTTCAGTAGCGATATGACCGAAGCCGTGGCCGAAGAGCAATCGATCGGAGCCATCGATATGTTCCGTTCGATGGAAGACCCCTCGGAAAATCCGCAGGTGGTATTCCAGCCCGTAATGTGCCAGCACTGCAACCACGCGCCTTGCGAAACGGTTTGCCCTGTGGCCGCGACCAGCCACAGCGCCGAAGGGCTCAACCACATGGCCTACAACCGCTGTATCGGAACCCGCTATTGCGCGAACAACTGTCCGTATAAAGTGCGTCGCTTCAACTGGTTCTTGTACCACGACAACCAAGAGCAGTTCGACATCAACTACGCGATGAACGACGACTTGGGTCGTATGGTGCTCAACCCCGATGTAACCGTGCGCTCTCGAGGCGTCATGGAAAAGTGCAGCATGTGTGTGCAGCGCACCCAATACGCCAAACTCGAGGCCAAAAAAGCAGGGCGTCCGCTCAAGGACGGAGATGCCGTAACCGCCTGTGCTCAGGCTTGCGACACCGGCGCCTTGGTCTTTGGAGACGCCAACGATGCAGAGAGCAAAATCGCCTCTGCCAAAAAGAACGATCGGATGTACTACCTGCTCGACGAAGTGGGCACCCAACCTTCGGTGTTCTATCAGGTCAAAGTCCGCAACAACGCTTAAACCCGGCAAGGAACCCAATATGCACTACGAAGCACCCATACGGGAACCCTTGGTTCTTGGCAATAAGAGCTACCACGACGTAACGGTCGAGGTGGCCAAGCCGATCGAAACCGCTCCACCGCGTTCGTGGTGGATTGCATTCAGCATTTCGCTCCTGCTCTTTTTGTGGGGCGTCGGCAACATTCTCTATACCATTGGCTACGGCATTGGAACCTGGGGTTTGAACAAAACCGTAGGCTGGGCCTGGGACATCACCAACTTCGTTTGGTGGGTGGGCATCGGCCACGCGGGGACGCTGATTTCAGCCGTTTTGTTGCTGTTCCGCCAAAAGTGGCGGATGGCGATCAACCGTTCTGCCGAGGCCATGACCATTTTCTCGGTCATCCAAGCCGCTTTGTTTCCGGGCATCCACATGGGTCGGATTTGGCTCGCCTATTTTGTATTCCCCATTCCCAACCAATTTGGTTCGCTGTGGGTCAATTTCAATAGCCCGCTGCTCTGGGACGTATTCGCGATCTCGACCTACTTCAGCGTATCGCTGGTGTTTTGGTATACGGGGCTGATCCCCGACTTCGCCATGCTGCGCGACCGCGCGGTGCGCCCGGTTCAGAAGCACATCTATGGCATTTTGAGCTTTGGATGGGGCGGAAAGGCCAAGCACTGGCAGCGTTTTGAAGAGGTATCGCTGGTGTTGGCCGGTTTAGCAACCCCCCTCGTATTGTCCGTACACACCATTGTATCCATGGACTTTGCGACCTCGGTGATTCCGGGTTGGCACACCACCATTTTCCCGCCCTACTTCGTCGCCGGGGCCATTTTCTCGGGCTTTGCGATGGTGCAGACCTTGCTCATCATCATGCGGAAGATGTTCAAGATGGAGCACTACATCACCATCCAGCACATCGAGATGATGAACATCATCATTATGGTAACGGGTTCAATCGTGGGGGTGGCCTATATCACCGAACTCTTTATCGCTTGGTATTCAGGGGTAGAATACGAACAATACGCCTTCCTCAACCGAGCCACAGGTCCATACTGGTGGGCCTATTGGTCGATGATGACCTGCAACGTATTCAGCCCGCAGTTTATGTGGTTTAAGAAGTTGCGGACCAACTTGATCTTCACCTTCATCATTTCGATTGTGGTGAACATCGGGATGTGGTTCGAGCGCTTTGTGATCATCGTCACCTCGCTCCACCGCGATTACCTGCCTTCGAGCTGGACCATGTTTGCCCCGACCTCGGTAGACATCGCCATCTACTTGGGCACCATCGGATTCTTCTTTGTGTTGTTCCTCCTGTATGCGCGGACCTTCCCCGTTATTGCGCAGGCGGAACTCAAGACCATCCTGAAATCTTCGGGCGAAGAACAAAAGAAACACCACAGCGAGCACGATGGACACCACTAAGCACGTTCAAGTGGGTTCGGCACAGACCGATGCCCATGCGGCACACGCGGTAGAAACCCCGGTGCTTTCCGCGTTTTTTCGCGACGACGACGATTTGCTGGCCGCGGTTAAAGCTGCTCGGGCCAAAGGATATACCATTGCCGAGGCCTACACCCCCTTTCCGGTACACGGTTTGGACAAGGCCATGGGGCTCAAAGAAACCCGGATCGCCATCGCCGCCTTTATGTACGGGGCCTTGGGTCTCAGCACCGCGATTGCGATGACGTATTACATGATGATCGTGGATTGGCCGCAAAACATCGGGGGCAAGCCCAGCTTTACCTGGGCGCTCAATATGCCCGCCTTTGTGCCGATTTTGTTTGAATTGACCGTGTTTTTTGCCGCCCACCTCATGGTGTGGACCTTTTTTGTGCGCAACGGTTTGTACCCCGGTCGCAAGGCGCAAAATCCGGATCCCCGCACCACCGACGATCACTTTTTGCTCGAAGTAGAAATCAAGGGCGATCGGGCACCGCTCGAAGCCTTGATGAAGCAAAACGGCGCCATAGAACTGCATTGAAGTCTACCCCGATGAAGCACACTTTCTTCCGTTTTGGACTGCCCCTGCTCGCCATGGTTGCGATGGCGATGGGGTGCAAACGGGACAAGACCCAGACTGCCCTCGAATACATGCCCAATATGTATCGCGGTCCGGCGCTCGAAGCCTATTCGGCCGGGCCTGCGGAATATCTGAACAACGCCCAAAGCGCATTGTTGCCGCCCCAAGGTTCGGTTCCCCGTGGGTACGAGCCTTATGGTTATACCAATACGCAGGCGGGCTATGATTCGGCTTTGGCCTATTTGCGTTCGCCGCATTCGGTCCTGGTCGATTCGCTCCGCAATTTGGCCGCCGATTCGCTGAGATTGGCCGAAGGCAAGGAGTTGTATGCCATTTTCTGCACCCACTGCCACGGCGAAAAGGGAGACGGAAACGGCACCTTGGTGCAGAACGAAAAGTTCCTCGGCGTGCCCTCGTACGCGTCGGACCGCTTGCCGAACATCACCGAGGGAAGCATTTTCCACGTCATTACGCATGGCAAGAACCTGATGGGCTCTCATGCTTCTCAGATCACCGCCGAAGAGCGCTGGAAGATTGTCCACTACGTATGGAAACTGCGTTCTGATTTGGCCCCCAAGCCGGTCGCAGCCCCCTCTGACAGTACCCAAACCGAAGCCTGACCGATGTTTCAATTCAGCGACAAAGCCAAGCGTTTTAGTTGGATCCTGATAGGGATCGGACTGATTGCCTTGGTATTCAACTTTGTATCCTTCGGCGGCACGCACGGCGAAGAAGCGACCCATGCCACCGAGGCCCATGCGGACCACGGAGCGGCTACTGATGCCCACGCTACTGAGGGCGCCCACGGTGCGACCGCTGCCGGTCACGATGTGCATTCGGCTCAAACCGACCCTGGCGCAACAGCGGCACATGCCGAACCCGATCACGGAGCCCATGCGGAGGCGGGTCACGAAGACGGTGGGCACCACGCAACCCTGGCGCACAACAAACCCTGGTCGCGCCTCTTGGTGGCCACTTTCTTTTTCGTCGCTATTTCGCTCGGTGCGCTGTTTTTCCTCGCCATTCAATACGCCGCTCAAGCCGGTTGGTCGGTCGTGGTGTTGCGCATTATGGAGGCCGTTGCTTCGTTTTTGCCCGTTCCGTTGGCGGTGATGCTCTTGCTCATCGTGTTGGGCGTGGTCAATGTGCACCACATTTGGCACTGGATGACCCCAGGCATCAGCGATCCCGCAAGTCCGCACTACGACGCCATCATCGCTGGCAAAACGCCTTATCTCAACGCCGGATTTTTTATCGGTCGCGCGCTGATTTATGCCATTGGATGGATTTTGGCCGCCCGTTGGTTGCGTAGCGCCTCGCTTAGAGCCGACGCGGGCAGTGCCGAAGACGGAACCCGGATTTGGAAACGGGCCCGTCAAGTATCGGCGGTGTTTTTGGTCTTTTTTGCCGTAACGAGCTCGACCATGGCTTGGGACTGGATTATGTCGATCGATACCCACTGGTTTAGCACCTTGTTTGGCTGGTACACGTTTGCTGGGATGTTCGTGAGCGCAGTTACGGTCATCACCATGATCGCGGTCTACCTGAAAATGAACGGTTACCTGCCCGAACTCAACCAGAACCACCTCCACGATTTAGGCAAGTTTATGTTTGCCTTCAGCATTTTCTGGACCTATTTGTGGTTCTCTCAATACATGCTCATTTGGTACGCCAACATTCCTGAAGAGGTTACCTACTACATGGTCCGCTTCCGCGAATACAAGGCCCCGATGTTGACCTTCCTCGTGTTGAACTTCCTCGCTCCTTTGTTGGTTTTGATGAGCAGAGATTCCAAGCGCAATCTGTATTTCGTTATGGTAGCGGGTTCCATCATTCTGTTGGGTCACTTCCTCGATCACTTTGTGATGATTATGCCCGGTAGTGTAGGAACCGAATGGAGCTTTGGACTGATCGACCTCGGTTTGGTCGCCCTGTACGCGGGGTTGTTCATCCAAGTGGTCTTCCGTTCGCTAACCAAGGCTGCCTTGGTTCCAGCCCACCACCCCATGTTGACAGAGAGCAAATTGCACCACATCTGAAGCTGACTAAACGCCTCGACTCCCGATGAATACTTTCCTTATCGTCCTTGTGCTCATCCTTGCGGCCGTCGCCATTGGTCAGGTGGTTCGGGTGCTCGAACTCTCGGCCTCTGTTTCGGGCAAAGACCCCAATGCGGTGACCGATGCCGACAACAACCGCCAAGGTTGGTATATGATGATTTTCCTCGTGGGCATGATGGCGTTCTTCCTCTGGAATACCTACGATGCATGGGGAACCTTGTTGCCGAAAGCCGCTTCGGTGCACGGCGCTGAAATCGATAAGCTGATGGCTATTTCGATGGTCACCATTGTGCTGATGTTTTTCGTCACCCAGCCGCTTTTGTTCTATTTCTCGTTTAAGTACCGTGGGAATTCTCAGCGCAAGGCCACGTTCGTCGAGCACGACAACAAACTCGAATTGCTGTGGACCTCGGTCCCCGCGGTGGTGTTGGCCGGGTTGATCTTGTACGGATTGAGCACCTGGAACACGATTATGTTCAAGGCGCCCGCCGAGGATCCCATCGTTGTAGAGATCTATGCCAAGCAGTTTGGCTGGAATGCCCGCTATTCAGGAAAGGACAACCAATTGGGTTCGGCCGGAGTGCGCAATATTGCCGGTGCCAACATCCTCGGGGTCGATCAAAACGACGCCAAGTCGATGGACGATGTGGTTACCACCGAATTGCATTTGCCCGTGGGCAAGCCCGTTTTGTTCAAATTCCGGGCGCAGGATGTAATCCACTCCGCCTTTATGCCGCACTTCCGGCTTCAAATGAACTGTGTCCCTGGGGCGGTAACCCAATTTGGCTTTACTCCTTCGGTCACCACGGCCGAGATGCGGGCCGATCCGAAGTTGCAGGCCAAGGTGGACAACATCAATGTGATTCGAAGCGAACGGGGCGATGAACCCTACACCTTCGATTACGTTTTACTCTGCAACAAGATCTGTGGTTCGGCCCACTACAATATGCAAATGAAGATTGTGGTCGAGACCGAAGAAGAGTACAACAACTGGATGAAGGAGCAAAAGACCTTCGCACAAACCCTTTAACCGCGAGCGGTATGTCCGATATGCACAACGAAAATCCGGAGTTCGCCCATTCTGCTGAGCAGGCGCATTCTACCGAGGTTCCCCACACAGCCCACGAGTCGGGTCACGATCTGCACCACGCCTCCGGTGACCATGGCCACGGCGACCACACCTCCGGTGACCACACCTCCGGTGACCACGGGCATGGCGACCACACCTCCGGTGACCATGACCACCCCAAACCGACCTTCTGGAACACCTATGTGTTCTCGATGGACCACAAGATGATCGCCAAGCAATTCCTGATTACCGGGATGACGATGGGCTTGATTGGTATGGTGATGTCGGTGTTGTTCCGTCTGCAGTTGGCTTGGCCAGAGCAGGGCTTCCCGATTCTCGAGCGCTTGCTCGGCAAATGGGCTCCAGACGGGGTCATGGATCCGAGCATTTACTTGGCCTTGGTGACCATCCACGGGACCATCATGGTGTTTTTCGTCTTGACCGCCGGTTTGAGCGGAACCTTCTCGAACTTGCTGATTCCACTGCAGATCGGGGCCCGCGATATGGCCTCGGGTTTCCTCAATATGCTGTCGTACTGGTTCTTTTTTGTGAGCAGCGTAATTATGGTCATTTCGCTGTTCGTCACCAGCGGTCCGGCTTCGGCGGGATGGACGGTCTATCCGCCGCTGAGCGCACTGCCCCAAGCGATTCCGGGTTCAGGTTTGGGCATGACGCTGTGGCTGGTCAGCATGACGTTGTTCATTGTGAGCTCGTTGCTGGGTGGTTTGAACTACATCGTGACCGTGCTCAATCTGCGGACCAAGGGCATGTCGATGACCCGTTTGCCGCTCACCATCTGGGCGTTTATGGTCACCGCCATCCTCGGAGTCTTGAGTTTCCCGGTTTTGTTGTCGGCGGCCTTGTTGTTGGTTTTTGACCGCAGCATGGGAACGAGCTTCTACCTGAGCGACATCTTTATCGGGGGTCAGGTTCTCGAGCATTCAGGAGGTAGCCCGGTTTTGTTCCAGCACTTGTTCTGGTTCTTGGGCCACCCCGAAGTGTATATTATTCTATTGCCGGCTTTGGGCATTACCTCCGAGGTCATCGCGACCAACGCCCGGAAGCCGATTTTCGGATACCGCGCCATGGTAGGCTCGATTCTCGCCATTGCGTTTTTGAGCTTTATCGTGTGGGGTCACCATATGTTCGTTACGGGTATGAACCCGTTCCTCGGGTCGGTCTTTACGTTTACGACGCTCTTAATTGCCATCCCTTCGGCGGTCAAGGCGTTTAACTACATCACCACGCTGTGGAAAGGCAACATCCGCTTTACCCCGGCCATGCTGTTTTCGATTGCTTTGGTGAGTACGTTTATTACGGGGGGCTTGACGGGGATTATCCTCGGGGATTCCGCCCTCGACATCAATGTACACGACACCTATTTTGTGGTGGCCCACTTCCACATCGTGATGGGACTCAGTGCCATTTTCGGAATGTTTGCGGGCATCTACCATTGGTTCCCCAAGATGTATGGACGCCGATTGAACAAAAGCTTGGGCTATATGCACTTCTGGCTGACGTTCATCAGCGCCTATGGGGTGTTTTTCCCGATGCACTTCCTCGGGATGGCGGGACTTCCCCGTCGATACTACACCAATACGGCTTTCCCGATGTTCGATGACCTGGCCGACATCAACGTATTGATCAGCAACTTCGCCATTCTCGGTGCCATTGCGCAGGTGTTGTTCTTCTTCAACTTTTTCTACAGCATTTTCCGCGGACAGAAGTCGGTTCAAAATCCGTGGAAATCGAATACCCTCGAATGGACTACGCCGGTGGAGCACATTCATGGCAACTGGCCGGGCGAAATTCCCGAGGTGCATCGCTGGGCCTACGACTACAGCAAGCCCGGAATGGAGGAAGACTTCGTGCCCCAAAACGTTCCGCTGCAACCTGGAGAGCCCAAAGGGCATTGATGCGCTAAACAAGATTCAAGTTCTCGATTGGCTTCAAAACCGTCTCCATCCCGAGGCGGTTTTTTTTTTGGTGGGGTCTGAGGGCTCAACCATCTCCTCAGCGCGGCATTTGAATGCACCAAAGCATCAGTTCACCGATTCTTCGACGGGACACACTGAAAAGGTGTAGGAACACGGCCTACAAAGCCCTCGATGGCCATTCCTCGGAACGTTTTTCGGTCGTTCGAATTTCAGCGTTGGCGCGGTTTTGGGAGAATTTCATGATTTATACCTAATTCCTTGGATGTTACAGTAATAATTTCTAGGTTCGTCACGGACACTTAACCGTTCAACCTAATCTTTTCCAAACTATGAGAAAATCACTTCTCACGGGGTCGGGTGTCATTGCACACTTCCGATTCAAATCAACAGGACTCCTCGCCGCTGTGGCGATGTTGGGTTCTTCGTACGCCCAAGCGCAGTATTGCGCTGCGGGACCCACTTCTCTGGCCGATTCAGAGATTTACAGTGTGGTCCTCAATGGAGACAACACCGATATTACGTATACCGTCGATTCGACGAACTGTGCGGTTTTCGGAGTCCGGGATCTTACCGAACAGAGTGCCGATGTAACTCAAGGCAATAGCTACAGCATCACCATTGAAGGCAATTCCTGTAGTGGCTCTTTCTATGGTGGCAATGTGCGTGTCTGGGTCGATTGGAACGACGATTTTGTGTTTGACAATGCCACCGAATCGTTAGGTCAATTTTCTTATTTCGGAGGCCCTGTTACCAACAATATCAATTTCACGGTTCCGGCCGCCCCTGCGGGGCCGCACCGGATGCGGGTTATCCTGAATGAAGGAGCAGTACCCACGTCGGGTTGTGCTACGTTTCAATGGGGTTCTGCTCAAGATTATACGCTGGTGGTCACAGCGGCGGCCTGTCCTCCACCCGTTGTATCATTGGGCACGGTGACCGCTAACAGTGTGGAACTGGTGATGACCGGCACTGGTTTGTACGACATCGAATACGGTCCGATTGGTTTTATCCAAGGCACTGGAACCGTCCTTACCGGTGTAGGCAGTCCTCACGTTGTAGGGATGTTGGCTTCGAATTCCGACTACGATTTTTACGTGCGTCAAACCTGTACCGGTCCGGTCAACAGTGGTTGGGTTAAGGTGAGCGCCAGTACGCCTTGCGCAGCCTATACGACTCCTTACTTTGAAGATGTGGAGAGCGTGGCTTCCGATCTTAATGGCACCTTCCCTGGCACTGTACTTTCGAATTGCTGGGATTTGGCCTCGACCTCTGCAGGATCGGGTTTTGTACCGCTTTGGAGGACGGAAACGGGTCCTGGTTTCGACAACAATTCGTCTAGCACGGGACCGTGGTACGATCACACCTTGGGTGGAGCTACTTCCGGAGGGAAATATTTTTATCTGGAAACCTCGGGTGGAACTGACGGCGACACGGCCTATCTCACTTCTCCTTTTGTGGATATTTCGGCTCTCAGCAATCCTGCCTTGAGTTTCTTTTATCATATGTATGGCGTCGCCATTAACCAAGTCCGGGTAGATGTATACGCAGCCGGGACGTGGAACAATGGGGTAAGCTTCTTGACCGGACAACAACAGACGTCCGGAACAGACGTTTGGCAAGAAGCTATTGTGGCGCTCGGGGCTTATTCAGGTCAGATTCGCGTCCGCTTCGTGGGTTATCAAGGCCCGAGTTTTGAAGGAGACATCTCGATCGACGACATTTCGATCGACGAAGCGCCTGCCTGTCCACCGGCCACCGGTATTTCAGTGAGCCTCGATGGAGCGGGCAATGCGGTTTTCTCGTGGGCGCCCAATGGCATTACCGAAATTGAAATCGAATACGGACCCGATGGATTCCTTCAGGGCACGGGTACGATTGCCATGGCGACGGGCAATCCCGCCGTGTTGGCCGGTGGGTTCAGCATTTTTGACAAGTACTCGTTCTACGTTCGCTTTAAGTGCGATAGTGTCAACTACAGTACTTGGAGCCCGCGTTTGGATGCAGGCGGTTATTGCGATGCAGGTCCTAGCAGCACCATTGACAGCGATCCTCAGGATGTAATCTTGAACGGGGAGACCTTGAACATCTCGAATTTGGCTACGTGTCCGGGTCAACTGGGTGTGGTCGACTTCACTGCACAAACTGCAGATTTGAGACAAGCCAAAACGTACAGCGTCACCGTGACCTACGGAAGCTGCAGCGGCTCTACGTACGATGGCTATGGTTCGGTTTGGATCGACTGGAATGCCGACGCGGTTTTTGACGCGAGCGAATTGATTGGTGCGACTGAAGTCCCGGATAGCGTTCAGCCTTTGACCGTGACCTACACTTTCACCGCGCCCACGACCGCTCAAATTGGCACGACCCGCATGCGTGTGATGCAACACGAAGGCGCCGACAGCCTTCCACTCGATCCTTGTGCTTCGTTTACTTGGGGGGGTGTTGAAGACTACAGCATCGAGGTATTGGGCTGCGATAAGCCGATCGTTTTGAGCGCCATTGTGACCAAGGCGCCTTTCTGTGCCGGTGCTACGGGCGAATTGAAAGCGGCCCACTCGGGTGGGGTGGGAGCGAAGACCTACCTCTGGAGCAATGGGGCTGTCACCAAGTTTACCTCGGGTCCAGCCGGTACCTACTGGGTTACCGTGACCGATGTACGCGGTTGTATTGCCACCGATACGGTCGTGATGAATGACCCCGCCGGAGTGCAGTATGCCACGACCTTGATCAATGTGGTCCGCAGCGGTTCGAACTTCACGGTTACATGGAATCCGTTTGTGGCTCCGATGGGGGTTACCCACTTGGGCTATCGCGTGGGTTGGAGGGTCCGCAACAGCGGTGCGCCTTTTGTAACCTCGCCGCTGCTCGGAACGGGTGTTACGAGCTATGTAGCCAATTTGACGGGCTATTGCAGCGCCAACTACGAGTTCGTAGTCTATGTGCGCTACAACGCCGGTGCAGGGGGCCAAACCTCGGCGCCTTCGTGCTCGTTGTCCCGTGGTTTGCCGATCGGCACTCCTTGTAAGGACTTTGTGGATGGCTCCAACGAGTCTGAGGAGGCCGCCTTTACCCTGGCGATCTATCCGAACCCCACCTTGGACGTGACTTACTTGAGCGCACCGCGTGGAACCGCTTTCGAACTCACCGATCTCCAAGGTCGCGTGCTCGAAACGGGTGCTGTCAGCGAGGCCGAAGCAGCCATCGATCTCTCGAGTTATGCTCAGGGCGTCTATCTGCTCAAGGCGACGTTTGAAGGCGAGGTGCGTGTTGAACGCATCGTGCGCCGGTAAAACCGGATTCTGTAAATTTTGGAACCCCGCTTCGGCGGGGTTTTTTTATGCCGTACAGGGAAGGCCGTGCTCCTATGCGGAGCGCCTTAGGCCGGGTTCATTCAAGCGGAGCCCCTGATTTGCTCAGTTTGTGGCCCCGGGCATCGAGCACCAGATCGTGGTGAACAAAACGAATGCGTTCAAAACGCGGTTCGTCGAGCATGCGCGCCAATCTTCGATGTATGATTGACGATTCGAGCAAGTCCATTCCCCGTACAATCAAATCGATATCGAAATAGAGATCATCCACCACTGTGCTCAGGTGGTAGGCTGGCAATCCGTCTTTGCGGCGCAGAATCGGCTCTGATATCGATTCGGGCCAGGGCAACAAGGCTTGCCCCTCCGGCCATTGGGGGAGATTTTCGGGCTGCGGTTCGGTTTTGAGCCTCCACGACACATCCGATCGGTCCAGTGCATAATCGCGGTCGCGGCAAACCCCGCTGCAGCGTGTTGTGCCCGTCATAGACCGACTGCACACACACGCAAACAACAGTCCTTTGATCCGAAACCACTCTAAGGCTGCTTCGTACAAAGGAAGGCGGTGTATTTGGCTATACACCGCTTCGAACTCGTCGGGGTCTCGAGGGCCGAGGTCCCAGTCCAACCGTTCGCGTCGAAGGGTTTTGAAAATATCGTCCACATAGGCGGATCGAACCCGCTCCCGGTCGAGATCGTCGATGCGCAACAAAATGTGCCGCCCGCTTTCTCGGGCCAGTTGATGGGTCAACCGGAACGAAGCGATGTTGCCCGCGTGCAAGAACCCGCTGGGAGTTGGCGCATAGCGGGTGCGTCCCGAACTCGTTCCCGTCGTTTCGACCCCCGCAGGCGGATTCCAAAGCATGGTGTAAAGATCGAGCCGCGAAAACATTTTCAAGGTGTAGGATGTACACTAACAAACTTTCTCTTATCTTCACACAGACAAGCCCTAACCCATTCCGTATGCGTTTCTTATACCCTCTGTTCGCCGCCTTGGTTTTGCCCTTGGGCGCAATGGCCCAGGCCGTAGAAATCCTGCCACAGTGGTTCAATGCCGACGACACCGTCGAAATTCGCTATCGAACGGACCTCGGCAATGCAGCCTTAACCGGTCAGAGCCCAGTCTACGTCCACACCGGACTCATCACCAACCTCAGTCCCAATCCGGGTTTTTGGCAGCACGTGGTCGGCAACTGGGGGGTGCACGATCCACAGGGTTTAATGACTGCTTTGGGCGGCAATCGACATTCCAAAAAAGTACATATTCGCAGTTTTTATGGACTTCCGCCGGCGGAAACCCTGCAGAGTTTGGCCATGGTTTTTCGCAACCAAAGCGGGAGTTTGGTCGGTAGGGAATCCGGTGGGGGCGATTTTTTTATTCCCGCCTACGCGGGTCCGTTCGTATCGGGCATCACGCACGGGGGCAGCGGTACTGTACAGGTCAGTCAGTCGACCCTCGAGGTGATTGGGCAGGCCTCGGAGCCCAGTGCCCTGTCGTTCGAATGGGACGGTCAGCCCTTGGCTCAACACCCCCATCGCAAATTTTTGTCGACGACGCTCGACTTTACCGGCGTCTTGCCCGGCCTCCATACCCTGGTGTTCAATGCAGTCTATGCGGGTCAGAATCAACGCGATACCGTTTGGTTCAACGTTCCGGCGGGTCTGCCCATTCCGGTGCCGGCGGGGCGGGAAGAAGGCATCACCCTCCTGTCTCAAACCTCGGTCCACCTCCAATTGCGGGCTCCGGGCAAGAACGCGGTCTATGCGGTGGGCGATTTCAACAACTGGCAAATCGATCCAGCCTATCGCATGCACCCCAGTCCCGATGGGCAGTTTTTCTGGATCCAACTCGACAACCTCAGCCCCTCGATCTCCTATCGGTTTCAATACGACGTCGATGGCATTCGCGTGGCCGATCCCTATTCGACCTTGGTGCTCGACCCATGGAACGACAACTTTATTAGTTCGACCACCTTTCCCAACCGACCCGCCTATCCCCCCGGGCAGAACTATCCCGTGGGCGTGTTCAAGACCTCTACCATCGGTTTCAACTGGGATCCCAATGTCCAATTCAACCGATTCGACCAACGCGATCTCGTGATCTACGAATTGTTGGTGCGCGACTTCGATGCAGCGCATACCTGGAGCGCCTTGCTCCAGCGCATGGACTACTTCGACAGCCTCGGCATCAACGCCATCGAACTGATGCCGGTCATGGAATTCGAGGGCAACGAGAGCTGGGGGTACAACCCGATGTTTATGATGGCCCCCGACAAATACTACGGACCCGCCGACGATCTCAAGCGCTTTGTCGAAGAGTGCCACAAACGGGGCATCGCGATTATTCTCGACATCACTTTGAACCACCAATTTGGTCAGAGTCCGTTGGCGCGTTTGTATTGGGATTCGGCGAACAATCGCCCTGCCGCCAACAATCCTTGGATGAACCCCACCGACAAGCACCCGTTTAGCGTAGGCTACGATTTGAACCACGACAGCCCTGCCACCCAGGCTTTTTGCAAAAAAGTGCTCCGGCATTGGATCGAAGAATACCGAGTCGATGGTTTTCGCTTCGACTTGAGCAAGGGCTTTACGCAAAACAACACCCTCGGCAATGTGGGGGCCTGGAATACCTACGATCAGAGCCGAATCAACCGATTGGTCGATTATGGCAACTACATCTGGGGCATGGCACCCGGAGCCTACCTTATCCTCGAACACTTTTCCGACAACAGTGAGGAATCGGCCTTGTCGAATCTCGGATTCATGCTCTGGGGCGATATGCACTACGACTTTGGTCAAGCCTCTAAGGGCTGGGCGAGCAATTTGAGCGGTGCGCTGGCCGCGAATCGGGGGTGGTGGGCCAAGAATTTGGTGGCCTATGCCGAAAGCCATGATCAGGACCGGGTGGTGCGCGGCAATTTGACCTACGGGAATGCCTGGGCGGGTCACAATGTGCAAGACAGCGCCACCGCCATAACCCGCGCAGGGCTTTCCATGGCTTTGTTGATGGCGGTTCCCGGACCCAAAATGTTTTGGCAGTTTGGGGAATTGGGCTACGACTATTCGATCGACTATTGCCCCGATGGCACCCTTTCGTCTTCCTGTCGTTTGGCGAACAAGCCCATCCGCTGGGACTATGCCGAGGACCCCGTTCGCCGACAGTTGTTTGCCGATTTCCGCGATTTGATTTATCTCAAGACCCATGAGCAGGCTTTTCGGAACGACCCGACCCAGTTCAATATGGGGGGATTGGTCAAAAACGTCTTGCTCGAAAACGGGAGTTCGAAGGTGATGGTTGCCGCCAATACCGATGTGGTGGGCCAAACCGCCTTTCTCAATATGCCCGTGGCGGGGAAATGGTACGATGTCCTTCGTCAGGACAGTGTGACCCTGGGCAGTACGAACTACAACCTCGCTTTGGCCCCTGGAGAGTTTCGGGTTTTAACCACCCGTAAAATCGCGCTTCCGAGCCATTCCTTTATGGCCGATGTGGTTCCAGACAGCGTGCAACTGTGCTGGCTTGAGGGCGATTCGCTGGGCATTTCAGGCCCCTATGCGGTGGCTCAGTGGAGCTCCGGCGAAACCACTGACCGCATTGCCGCGAGAAATACGGGTATGTATTGGGTGGAAGTCGAAAACGAATTTGGCAAGCGCACCCGCGACAGCGTGTATGTGGGGGTCGATTGTCCTCCTTCGGACACGGCTTTGCTGAGTTTCTTCAGTCCGTATTCGCTCCACGAAGCCCGGATAGGTACTTCGGTGGCCCTAGAGGGCGATTGGGCCTTGGTGGGGGCTCCGGGTTTGAGTGGTCGCTATGGTGAAGCCCACGACAGCGTGGATGGGCCTGATTTGCCCGGAATGGGTGGAGTGGCCGTCTTTGGCAAAGACGAGAGCGGAAATTGGGTCGAATGGGCCTTGCTACGAGCCGACGACCGCGACAGTGGAGATGGTTTTGGGCAGTCGGTGGCGTTCTCGGAACCTTTTGCTTTGATCGGGGCTCCGGGCGAAGGGGCCACGGGGGCTGCCTATTCTTTTGAAGTCAACGGATTGGGTCAATGGACCGAAGTTGAAAAGTGGAGGCCGAGTGCGTTGGTCTCGGGCGATGGGTTTGGAACGGCAGTAGCCCGCCATGGCAACAATTGGGCTGTTGGTGCGCCCGGACACGATCGGGATGCCGCTGGACAATCGGTGCGATCGAACGCCGGGGCTGTTTTTGTAGGGTTAGCGGGACAAGCCGGAATTCAAAAGTTGGTCGCGTCCGATCGCTTTGCAGGCGACGCTTTGGGAACGGCCTTGGGATTGTTTGATACCACCTTGGTCGTTGGGGCTCCTTGGGAAGACCAGGATACCAACGGTCTGTTTACCCGTACCGATGCGGGTTCTGCTTATGTTTTTGCACGGCGTTCCAACGGTTGGATTCAAACTCAAAAAGTCACTTCGCCTCAACGGGTGGCGGGAGCGCGTTTTGGCACTTCCATCGCCTTGGATGGACCGAGAATGGCCATCGGCGCTCCGCAGGGTGGGGGAGAAGTAACGTGTTTTCGACGGGGCAATCGCCGTTGGATCGTGGTGACCGCAAAACGAGACGGAGCCCCCGGTTCGGGTTTTGGCAAGGCGGTCGCGCTGAAAGGATCTTGGCTCGCCATTGGGGCTCCCGATGCCCCAGGGGGCGGAGAAGTCTATCTCTACCAGTGGACGCAACCCGAGCAACCGCCTGTTTTGCTCAAGGTCTATGCGGCCCGGAGTCCCGAAGAGCTCTTTGGCGGGGCCTTGGCGATCGATCCCGATTTGATGTTGGTGGGTATGCCCGGAACCGATCAAGCCCCTGGTGCGAATCAAGGGCGAGCGGCGCTGTTTTCGCTCGCCGGATCGGAATTCGCGCCATCTTATTGGGTCGGCGTGCGCACCGATTCTGAACCGGTTTGGACAGCCGACCCCCAAGCGGATCCATTGCTGCGCATTGTGCCCAATCCGGTGCGCGATGTCTTTGAACTGCGTTCGACAGAAGCGGTTCGCGAAATGCGGTTGTACGATACCGCGGGCCGTTTGGTCGCTTTGTTTGAAGGGAATCGGGCCACCGTGCATGGCCTGCCCAATGGGATCTATTCGCTCCGGGCTTGGATGGTATCGGGCCGCGTCGAGACCGTTCGCCTCTCCGTTTTGCAGTAACCTCTTATCCGAACCAGCGCCTCCAAGGCGAAAGCGCGGCAAAGGCTTCGTTTAAAGTGGCCGTTGCCCGGGTGTGGAGCGCCGTGTCGAGCAGGTTTTGTTCGGCGATCCGCTCTGCATAGCGCATGCGCAATTCGGCGACCCAATCCGATTGACGCATGGGGTTTCGATGTTCGGGTTTTCTGCGCGCCCAATGCTGTTGAGTGCGGATCACGCTCAACGATTTATCATACTGCTCGGTTGTGCCCAAACAGCGAAATCGGGGCAACCGCTCCAAAACGCCATTCCAAATCCGTTCGGGTTCGGCCTCGGGCCAGGCACTTCTGGGCAAACCACTGAGCAACAAACTCTGCACATTCCGGCCCCGGGGCTCGTCCAGAAACGATTCAAAGGCACGGAGTCGTTCGGTCGGCGGGAGATTTCGATCGCGAACCCGGTGCAAAAAATGCGAAATCACCTGAGATTGAGGGTCTCTGATGAAGGTATACAACGCCAGTGGAAACGCGGTCGAGCTCATGGCCACTTCGACATCGGCCATGCTCAGGTGGCCGGAAATGGCATAGGGCTTTTGGTGCAAGGCATCGCGCAAGCCGGCGGCCCGATCGTCGGTTTTGTAGACCAATGCTACCCTCTCGGCCCCATATTCAGCGAGCAACCGGTGCTTAAAACTGGTCCCCGCGGTTTTCGGAATGTGGAGAAAGACGAGGATTTCGGTGTTCAGCGGGTTTACCAAATCGAAATCTGCTCCTTTTCGGGCCGTTGCATCGGAGAGGGGGCGGTACACGACCAAGCCGCTCCAAATTCCTTCATATTGCTCAAGGGGCCAATAACGCGAAAGTTGCCGGGGGAGTGATAGTCCGTAATAAGTCGATCGCGCAGGGTTTCTTCTTTAAACGAAATCTGCCAAACCCCAGCCCAGCCCAAAAAGAACCTCTGCGGTCCGGTAAACTCTTGGATTTGTGGTGCCGGCTCTCCCTTGAGCGACTTTTGGTAGGCGTAGTAGGCAATCGTCAATCCCCCCAAATCGGCAATGTTCTCGCCCAGGGTCAGCGCCCCGTTGACAAAGGCCCCCGGTAGGGCTTCGTAGCCGTTGTACTGCTCGACGAGGCGGTCGGTCAGGGCCACAAAAGCCGCGCTGTCTTGCGAAGTCCACCAGTTGCGCAAATTGCCTTGGGCATCGTATTTGCGGCCTTGATCGTCGAAGCCGTGGGTGAATTCGTGGCCTATCACAGCGCCGATGGCTCCGTAATTGACCGCTTCGTCTGCGTTCGGATCGAAAAAGGGAGGCTGCAATATGCCCGCGGGAAACACGATCTCATTGAAGCTCGGGTTGTAATAGGCATTCACCATATGCGCGCCCATATACCATTCCGATTTGTCGACCGGTTTCCCGGCTTTGGCCATGTTTTCTTCAAAATTGTACCGTTCGAGACGGCTTAGATTGCCCATCAAATCGCTCGGATCGAGTTTGAGCCCATCGAGCGACTTCCATTGATCGGGATAGCCAATTTTATAAGTAAACGCCTTGAGCTTTTCGTGTGCCTTTTGCTTTGTTTCAGGGCTCATCCACGTCAGTCCGTCGATGCGTTCGCCATAGGCGGAGCGGATGTTCTCGACCATCGCCGCAATCCGCGCTTTGCTCTCGCTCGGGAAATAACGTTCGGCAAACAACCGTCCCAGCGGCTCTGAAAGTCCGTTTTCGAGTTGGTCGAGCGACTGTCTCCAACGCGGTTTGGGTTTGGCGATGCCCCTCAGGGTCTTGCTGTAAAAGGCAAAAGACTCGTCGCGCAGGGCCTGGGGAAGGGCGATGGAACGCGAGCGCAACACGGTCCAGCGGAAATAATTCTGCCATTGGGCCAAGGGGATGCGAACCGCCATTCCATCGAGCGCCCGCACATAGTCGGGCTGAGCGCAGATTAGACTGTCTACTTCGAATCCACAACCGCCGAGGTACGATTCGAGGTCGAGGTTTTTCGCGAGGGCGACGAATTCTGCGGTCGCCATTTTGTTGTAGACCTTTTCGGGATTGCGCCGCTCTTGACGGCTCATCATGGCCTGTGCCAGGCTTTTTTCGAGTTCAAAGATCTGCCGTGCGGTCTCTGGCCCTGTTGGGAATCCGGCCAATCGAAATTGGGTCTCGATGTGTTCCACATAGCGGGTTCGGATGTCTTCAAAACGGGTCCCCGATTCGAGGTAGTAATCGCGGTCGGGCAAACCCAGCCCCGATTGCGCTACGGTGGCAATGTTGTGGCTCGAATGGCGGTCGTCGGCCCCGACGTACACGCTCAAGGGACTGCCATATCCATACCCCTGACTGACGGGGAACCACGCGCCCAGCGAGGCGTTGGACTCGAGCGAATCGATCCAGCCCAAAACAGGCTTCAAAACGGCCATTCCCTTTTGCTCGATGGCCGCGGTGTCCATCACCGAACGATTCAAATCGGCCAGCAAACGCGCATAGCTGTTGGGGGCGGGGAGATTTTGATCAAGGCTGTCGAGCAGCGCCTTGAGTTTGAATTCATTCTGTTGATTGAGCACGTGGAAACTGCCCCAAAGCCCTTCGGTTTCCGGAATCGGATGGGCTTGGATCCAACCATGGGCGCTGTAACCAAAGAAGTCGTCGCAGGCGCTGGTGGTCGAGTCCAACAGACTCGGGTCAAATCCGAGACCGGCTTCGGTCGATTCGGGGGTGGGAGCGGCGCATCCCGCCAACAAAGCGAGACTCAGAGGGAAGCTGTAGTACAGGTATTTCATAGGGTCTTTTCAGTCAACCATCGGTCGCGTCTTTGGCGCTCCGTTGGGGTGGGGTTGGGATCGATCACAAAACGGTGTTTCTCCAAACGGAAATACACCTCGGCTTTTCCTTTCAACCGGACTTTCTTGAAACCGCCTTTGGAATCCGCGCGATCCACGACCATTTTGACGGTTTGCCCGGGTTTGAGGTCTTCGTAAAACAAGGTCATGGTTTGCTGCACCTGTTCGGGGCGCATCGAGGCGCCGTTGAGTTCGACGAGCCGGTCGCCGGTTTGTAGATTCAAACTGCGGCTCATGGGGCTGGGATCGTTGATGCCCGCAACCGCAATGCAATCGCACTCCTCGAAATAGTCAAAATCGACCTCGCCAAAACCGAGGGAAGGCACCGAGTCCATGGCTCGATAATCGATTCCATAGGCGGTCAATTGACGCTGCAGGGGCAAGGGTTCGGCCCCTTCTACATGGCGCGCAAAAAACAACCGAACGTCCGGATGGGTCCTCCGGCTGATTTCGTCGAACAAGGCCGGATCGTCGAAGGGGCGATCGGGTCCATAGTCTTTTCCCATCTGGGTTAAAACATCCCGAAGCGAGCTGCGGTCGTCGGTCAACAATCGGATTTCGAGATCAAGCGAAAGGGCTAAAACGGCGCCCCGGTTGTAGACGCTTAGGTATTCGGCTTCGAACCAATCGAGTACGTACCGGCTCATCACAGTCATGGGCAGGTAGAGATTGAATTCTTCGGCCGATGATAGATTGTCGCTTATGATCTCGAAAAATGCTTCAGGGTTGATCAATCCCGAGCGCACCTGCACCAAATTCGAGGTGTATTCCGTAGCCCCCTCGTAGAGCCAAAGGTGTTCGGACATTTCGGGGCGATCGAAGTCGAAATCGTCGATTTCGCGCGAATGCAGGTTGAGCGGGGTCACAATATGAAGAAACTCGTGGGCCACGATGTTGACAATTTCGGATCCGATCCATTCCAGCGGATACTCTGGCATATAGACGGCTGTCGAAGTGTGGTGTTCCAAAGCGCCATAGTCGCCCAAATGCGCGGCACCTCGGGTGGCGGCATCGGGGTCGTCGGTATACAGCAAAATGACGTAGAGCTCTGCGGGCAAACGGCCTTGTAGATAGGTTCCGATGGCCTCGAGCACCGGGGCACATTCGGCCAAGACGGAATCGGCGTTCAACAAGCCTTGGGGAGAGCGCACTCCGACTTCTATGCGGGTCGTCCCAATGCGCATCGATGCGGTGTCGGGCCGGGCATACATCAGCGGTCGGTCGTGGAATTCGAAATAGTTGGGCGCGGAGAATCGATCGAGCCGCTTGTCTTCCGAGCGCAACTCAAACGCCTTCCGGTCGAGGGCTGTACTCGCCCAAAGTCCTTGAGGGCTTGTTATCTCCAGAGAATACGGAAGGTCCTTGTGGCCTTGGACAAAGCCGACCACCCCAAAGAGATTGAGCAAGTACGCATCCGGGTCGAATGCCGTGCCGGCCGGGCCAAAAATCCCGTTGGTGGTGTCGGGATCGTCAAACGTATCGTCGATCCAATACTCGAAGCGTTGGAGTTGTCGGGCGCGATCCACCTGCCAGCGATTCGCATCGAGCTTGCGCACCGGGAGCTGGGCACCCTCTGAATCGAACGCCCGTACATCGGAGACAAATCGACCATAGTCCGCAATGCGGTAGGTGCCAGGAACGATCTTGGGGACCAGATATACGGCTGTATCGAGGTTGAGCGCAGGCACTTCTACGATTACGGGCAGCCGGTCATTTTCGAGCCGGGTTAGATCGAGCACTACCCGATAACGGGTTTGGGGGGCAGGGCGAGGGGTTTGGGCTCCGAGTGCCAAAGAGAGTCCCAGCGTGGCATACCATAGCCCCGCTCCCAACACAGAGGTCCGTCGGTTCAAGGATTGATCAGTATTTGGTGTTCGATGCGCGCCACTTGGCTCAGCATGGCATAGACCCCGCAATAGCGCTCGAGCGAAAGCGATACCGCCTTTTGGATTTTTTCGACATCGGGTTCGGCGGAGTGAATGCGATAGGTCAGCTCTATCTGCGAATAAACCTTGGGGTGCTCGTCGATCAAAGTGCCTTCGACCTCGATGCGCAGGGTGTCGAAGGGCATCCGCATTTTGTGCAGCAAGGAGACGACATCCATGCCCGTGCAACCGCCCAATGCCACCAGCAGCAGGGATTTGGGGCCCGGTCCGGTTCCCATTCCGCCAAATTCGGGGTCGGCATCGAGACGGAGGGCATGTCCGCCCAGCAGCGCATCGAATTGAATCGATCCGTGGCTGTCGAGCACGGTGGTGTGTTTGTGGGTCGGGTTACTCATATACCAATAGGGTGTTCTCGAATCCGTCGAATCCGAACAACCCTTGAACAAAGATGAAAAAGATTGGAAAAGTTCGCGCTCTTTTTAGCACACTCGGTCTTTTGCGGTCGTCAAAGTTGTGTTAAGGTCTTCTGACTTCGCCCGCTTCGTAGCTTTGTCCGCTCGTTTTTAAAGAGACTTCGCGCTCTTTTTCGAACGACTGTTTCCTTATCCTCAACTGATTCGAATGTCAAGTTCCCCGGAATCCGCCAACTATTTCGACTCCTCGCATGTGCTCTTGTATGTGCGGAAATGGCGAAAGCCCTTGATTGTATCGACGCTGGCGGCTGGCGTACTCGCGGCGGTGTTTACCGCGCCCTTTATTTTAAAGCCCAAGTTCAAGTCGAGCGTTGTGGTGTTTCCGGCCACGACCAATTCGGTCTCCAAAGCCCTTCTCCCACAGCAATTTTCGAGCAAGGGGCAAGACGTGATGGAGTTTGGTGACGAGCAAGAGGCCGAACAACTACTGCAAATTCTCAACAGCGACGAGATCCGCAGCCGGATTGTTGAGAAGTATGACTTGATGCGACACTACGACATCAATCCCAAGTCGAAGACCAAGTTTACCCAACTCAACAAGGCCTACGAAGGGAATGTGCAGTTTCGCAGAACCGAATTTATGTCGGTCGTCATCGAGGTGCTCGACACCGATCCCGATACCGCGGCCTTGATTGCCAACGACATAGGCGAGTTGCTCAACGAGGTCAAGAACCGAATCCAAAAAGAACGGGCGCTCAAAGGGTTGCAAATTGTTCAGACTGAGTACAATGCCCTAGCTGCTGAAATTCAGGGCATGGACGACGAAATCACCCTGTTGCGCATTCGCGGTGTCCACGACTACGAAACCCAGAGTTCGGTCTACTCTGAGCAACTCGCCACGGCCATTGTAGAGCGGGGTCCAACGCACGCCTCGGTGCGCATCATCCAGGAAAAACTCGATACGCTCGCCAAATACGGCAGTCAATACATCAAACTCCGAGACGAATCGAAATTGCTCAAGGAAGAATTGGTCAAGCTCAAGACGCGTCTCGATCAGGCCAAGGTCGATGTCAACGAAACCTTGCCCGTCACCTTTACGGTAAACCGGGCCTTTCCGGCCGAGCGCAAATCGACCCCCAAGCGGAGTTTAATCGTGCTCGTAGCGATGGCCTCCGCCTTTGTATTCTCTTTGGTGGTCATCATTTTGGCCGATTCTTGGCGCAAGACACTCGCGCTCGCCGACCGAGAAGCCTGAGCCGCCATGGAGGGAATGGTCAAATCAGGGACCTTCGAAGCCCCAGCCGCGCGCCGGACGGTGTATGTCTTGATCGGGCTCTACATCGCCTTACAGACCGTGGTTTTTGCCCGGGGCGAATGGTGGGCACCCATACTGCCCTTTGCCTTGCTGTCGGTGGCTTTGGCGCTGTTTTCCCTCGACAAACTCCTCGGTTTGTTGGTGTTCGTCACCCCATTTTCGATCACCCTCGAAGAGTTCGATTTGGGGGTCGCTATCTCGCTTCCGAGCGAACCGCTCATGGTCGGTGTGTTGATTTTGTTTGTGCTCAAGCTCTTGGTCGATGGCCGCTTCGATCCGGCTTTTGTCAAGCACCCGCTCAGCTTGGTGGTCGCCGCTCAGTTGCTCTGGATGTTTTTTACGGCCATGACGAGCGAATTGCCTTGGGTTTCGTTTAAGTACCTTTTGAGTCGGTTGTGGTTCGTGGTCTCGCTGTATTATGTCATGTCGTTGTTGTTTCGCAGCGACAAGAGCATTCAGCGCTTTTTTTGGCTCTACCTCATTCCGTTGGCTGGGGTGGTCGTCTATACGCTGATCGTGCATTCGGAGAGCGGATTCAGCAAAGAATCTTCGGTCAATGCCATGTATCCGCTCGTCAAAGAGCACACTTCGTATGGGGCCATTTTGGGTCTGTTTTTGCCCGCCTCGTTTTTTCTGGCGTTTCGCTTTCGCATGGGTCTCGATCTCAAGACCGCGGCCATAGCCATATTTCTCGTGCTATTGGCCGGTTTGATCTTTTCGTATACCCGTGCCGCTTGGGTGGGGATTGTCGTCGCCATTGGAGCGGGTTTGTCTATGCACTACCGCATGAATCGGGGCTGGTTTTGGACCCTTGCGGCGGTTTTTATAGGATTGCTCGTTCTCAACCGGGCCACTCTGTTCGATCGATTGGAGCGCAACGACCAAGATTCCAGCGACGACATCGGCGAACATGTCGAGTCGATTTCAAATATCTCCACCGATGCCTCCAATCTCGAACGCATCAACCGGTGGAATTCGGCCCTGCGGATGTTCGAAGACCGTCCGATTACGGGATTTGGGCCGGGGACCTATCAATTTGTCTACGCGCCCTATCAAAATCCGAGAGAAAAGACCATCATATCGACCAACAACGGCGATGTGGGCAATGCGCACAGCGAGTATTTGGGCGCGCTTTCAGAACAGGGCTTGCCGGGGATGTTGCTCGTCGTCTTCCTCGTCTACCTCAGTCTGAAAACGGGCGTCAGGGTGTACTACCGTTCCACATCGCAGCAGACGCGCTTTTTTGCGATGATGGCGGTCCTCGGACTGATTACCTATTGGGTGCACGGCTTTCTGAACAACTTTCTCGATATGGACAAAACCTCGCTCGGGGTCTGGGGACTCACCGCGCTCATTGTCCGGCTCGATTTGGGCATAAAGGCCGAAAGCCGTTCAGCCGAAGGGTCCCATCAGGCTTTGAGACCGAGTACCGACCTTATCTGAGCGGTAGAGGCCTTGGTTTCCACCTTGGTCAAGACGGCGGCTAGGGTGCCGTTCTCGTCAATCACAAAGGTCTCCCGGTGGATGCCGTCGTATTCGCGACCCATGAATTTCTTTTTGCCCCATACCCCGTAGGCTTCGATAATCCGGCGGTCTTCGTCGGCGATGAGCGGAAAATTGAGGCGGTACTTGTCGGCGAACTTCAAATGGCTTTTGACGCTGTCGGCACTGACGCCAATCACTTGAATCCCCTGGGCCAAAAGCGCGTCGTGGTGATCGCGAAAGTCGCAGGCTTCGGCAGTACACCCTGGGGTATCGTCTTTGGGATAGAAATAGAGTACGACTTTTTTGCCTTGAAAGTCACTGAGCTGTACGAAGTTGCCATTTTGATCGACGCCTTGAAAGGACGGAGCGGGCTGGCCTACTTGAAGGGGAGTCATGGGTTGCGGGTTATGCGCAAAGAACACGAATGCGGGGCAAATGGTTTGAGGAAAAAAAGATGTATCGGATATTTTGGGTCACGAGTTATATCTCGGGGTAGATGTTTTTTCAAGCAAATAAAGGTTCAGTCTTTTGGAAGAATACAGCCTTCGACTGATTCATTGAACTCGTCTCTTCTAAGATATTTCTGGGACTTCGGGTCGAGGTCTTCCGGCTACGCCGATGAGCATTCAAAGTTGGCCTGCGCTGTTCATTCCCTCTCTACGACTTTAGTGTGCACTCCGCTCCCGCGGGGGGCTTCTTTCTTTGCTGCTCCAAAGAAAGAAGGAAAGAAACGAGCTTTTCAGTCCGGCGTGGCGCTCTCTTGTCCACCCGCTAGCGCTTTGGCCGAGGTCGCGCCGCAAGGCTCACTGGCCGTTGCGGCTGGGTGCGACTCGGCGTCGCTGGCGGGTCCCGGAGTCGAGAGGCCTTAGACACCTTGATAGCCCGATATCTCGTTGTCATCTAGTGCGCATAAGTCAATCTGGAACTGTTACTTCCATGAGTCCACATAAACCAAAATGAGTCGGTCCATAAGGATTTCTCAGGGTAAGGCTGTTCTTCCAGCACTTTCACACATTTTTCATCTATTCCCTAGAAATTTCCGCTGTCCCGTTGAGGTTTTCGGGTAGATGCCCACCGGCTACGTCGATTGGCATTCCGTAATGCCGAAATCAATCGAAACGGTTTGTTTTGAAGTGGGCGAAGGCAATAGCCTACAAAGACCGTTGCCAACAATCTCCCACCCCCAAACTGTAAACTGTACACTGAAAACTCCAAACTGTAAACTCCAAACTGCAAACTGAAAACTGTACACTGCAAACTCCAAACTAAAAACCATCCTCCCCAAAACCCCCATCGTACTCAAAACAGACCCAACACCGTTGATTGCCCCCGAAATTTGCCCCCATGACTCGAAAAAAGAGAGCCGAAATCGCCGCGCGCATGCTCGAGGAGTTTTATCCCGAAGTGCCAATTCCACTCGACCACCGCGATCCCTATACGCTCTTGTGCGCCGTGGTGCTCAGCGCCCAGTGTACCGATGCACGGGTCAATACGGTTACGCCCGAGTTGTTTCGCCTTGCCCCCGATCCAGCCTCGATGGTGGCGCTGGGGGTCGAGCGCATTGCCGACCTGGTCCGTCCTTGTGGTTTGACCCCGATGAAGAGCAAAGGCCTCTTCGGCTTGTCGCAGATTTTGATCGAACAACACCAAGGACAAGTACCCGAGTCGTTTGAGGCCCTTGAAGCCCTGCCTTCAGTAGGGCACAAAACCGCCAGCGTAGTGATGAGTCAGGCCTTTGGGCATCCTGCCTTTCCCGTCGATACGCACATCCACCGGCTGATGCATCGCTGGGGGCTGAGTTCGGGCAAGAGTGTCGAACAGACCGAAAGAGACGCCAAAACACTTTGGCCCGAATCGCTTTGGAACAAACTCCATCTGCAAATCATCTTTTACGGACGGCAGTACAGTCCCGCCCGAGGGTGGAATCCCGACGAGGATCCGATTCAGATAGCCCTGGAATACCGCCCAACAGTGCCGCAGAAGACGGGGGCCAAACCGAAAAAACCTGCTTAAAAGTCGGTGCTGAGCGAAAAATAGAAAATACCGGGCAGCACCTGACCGTCTTCGATGCCCCAAGCCCAATCAGCGCGCATAAAATAGCCGAGCAGCCGGGTGCGCAATCCAAAGCCGGTTCCCAACAAGATCGGATCTTTTTGACGGTCCAGAACAATGGTCAAAGGGGGCGATGCTACGACCTTGGTATTCAAGGCATTTTCGGCCGACCACGGACTGGCCCCGTTCCAGGCAGTTCCGACATCGGCAAAGCCCACGACCTGGAAGTTGGCGATAAAGTCGTTCCGAATCGGTCGGTTGAGCAGATAGCGAAACACCGGCACGCGCAATTCGCTATTGAAAACGGCAAAGCTGTTGCCATTGCGGGCGTTTTGGAAAAAGCCGCGCAGATTGGTAACGAGGGTCTGGAAAAGGTAATTTTCGTTTTGGGCGATCGGGGTTTCTGAATTGAAACGCGGACTGAATTCGTTGTCGACGCCCCCCATAAAGTGGACGAGTTTTTGTTGGCCAAACGAAGTCCCATAGGCGAGCCGATTGGCCCAAATAATGGTCCGGTGGACGGGGGTGTAGTGGCGGGCGTCGAACCCGAGGGTGTGCAGTCCCGTTTGCGACTGATTCAGATTGCGGTAGTATTCGGTAAACACCTTATAGCGAAGTCCTTCATGCAGGTTGAGCCCGAGTTTACGCGTATTGTCGTAGATATAAGCTGCGCGCAAAATGAGGTAGTCTTCAGTCTGATCTGGAATGGTCAGCGAGATCGCGTCGGTCGACAACACAATGCTGCGGTCTTGCCGATACGCCAAACTGCCTTGAAGGGCGCTGACGGGGCTAAACGGATAGGTGGTCTTAAAACTGCCCTCGTGGGTCAACACGCGCACCAAATAGGTATTGCCCGTCACGGTTTCTACGCCCGATCCCAGACGCGACCGCCGGTAGAGCATCAATTCCTGATTCAAACGGGGTTTGAAGTTCTGCAGGCCAATAAAGAACTCCGCATTGGGGCTGAGCGACAGTCCGGCCACGGGCTGAAAATCGGTGCGCAATCCCGCCGTAATCCGATAGTTGTTGAACAAATCGACCACGCCCACTTTAAAGAGCATATTGAATCCGGCATTGAGCAATCCGGGACTCGGCCCCCCGTAGAACGGCTGGTATTGCGGATTGCTAAACGCATTGTCGATCTGGGTCGTAAACTCGTCTTGATACAGGCTGGTAAAGTAATTTCTGCGGTTGGGCAGAACCAGGCTATCTCCCTCTTCCACATTTGGGGCAGGACGCTCCATCATCGACGGCACATGTAGGGCCACCTGATTGACCTCCGGTTTGGTGGGGGCCGATTCTCCACCCGGTTTGCTCCGCTCGGGGTCTGTAAGACCCGGGCTAAACGTGTAATTGCCGAGATCGAATTCAGGGCGGACGCGTTGTTTGGGCTCGGGCAGGCGCACGGCCTCTTTCCACGGGCTGGCTGTGCTCGGGGCAGGCGTTGTATCGGACGCTGCCGTTTCGGGTAGGAGCGGCGCCTTATCGGCATATCCCAAGGGACTCGGGATCAATTGGAGCTGTTCTCGCCCTTTCCGATAAAACGTTCCCAGACCATATTGCCCTTGAGGGTCGGCCTCCATTTGCAACAAATGCTCGCGCTCGTTGGTCATCAAAAACCGATCGAAGCGATACGCATAGTGGACCGTGGTATCTACATAAGCGATCGAAGAATCGACTTTGAGCAGATAAATGCTCCGAAAGGGATTGCCCGGGGCGGTATAGGCCACGTCAGAACCCTCGAGGGGGACGAGCTGATTTTCGTCTTGACCGGGGCTGCGCAAATGCCGCCACAACGGACCTTGATAGTCGGCCTCTCGGGGCATCGAAAACAGGTCGAATGCAGGGTCGACCGAGGCGGGATGGTCTTTGGGTAGGGTTTTGAGCGAATCTATCGGTCGGTTGCTTCTCCACAAAACGCGTTTTTCGCCGAGCAAATACACCGGGTCGAGATCGTCGTAGGCATCGTTCGTAAGCCGATCGTAGGAAGTAGACAACACCGTATACTCAAACAAATCGCTTTGTCCGTCTTTGACCGCCGACATCAGCAGTCGTTGACCATCGGCACTGTAGCGCAAACTCAGCACTTTTTCGATGCCAAACAACTCGCGCTTCTGCTTTTTGCGCTCTTTTAGATTGTAGAAGTGGAGCCACAAAAAGCCCTTTTCCTCGCTTACCCAACTCAGCACGCTCGCATCGGGGTTCCAGACGGGCAAGGGATGGCTGTAGTCGGCGTTTTGCGGAATTCGGTACCCACCGCGACCCACGGTTTTCTTTCTGCCCTTGGGGAGCTCGATCATGCGCACGCGGTAGCGCCCTTGTCGGTTGACCACCACCGCCGCTTTGGTGGCATCGGGGGCCATGGCCAAGGCGGTTATTTTCTCGTCTTTGCGGGCTTTGAACAGCGCGTTCCCCGGCAAATCGGCTCGTTTTTCGTCCCATTGAAAACGGGCCCGGTAATAGTCGGGGAGATTCTGGAGAATTTCGGGCAAACCCGCCCCGATTATGTACTGGAACCCTGATTCTACGTTGCGGTTGACCACGGCCATAAACACCACATTCTTGATGACAGAGCGCCCGTAGGTGGCTTCGACATATTCCCATATCGCATGGCCCGCCACCCGGGCTTCTTCTCCGCTCAAGGCATTGAAGCGCTTGAATCGTCCGGTCTGAAAGCCGTCGATCAGCAAAGCCTCGTCCTCGGCGCTCATGGGGCCACTCAAGAACGACATCAGCCCTTCAAAATACCAGTCCGGAAAATGCAGCAGGGTGCTGTTTTTAAAACTCTGGGTAAAGTCGCCGTAAATCAGATTGTTGATGGCCACTTCGGCCATGCCCGCTTTGATTTGTTGCTCCAAATGCGCATAGCTGCCGTTGAAGTACAAATGCATTTTGTTGCCGGCCAAGCGGGTTACGCCACCCGTGTTGTAGGCATCTTCGTTGGAGGCAATCAAATTGCTCTGCACCAGATCGCTGAGATTGTTGAAGACCACAATGCTCAATCGGTCTTGGATCGGGCTGTCGAGCGTTTTTTCCATTTGGCTCAACGTCTGGTGGGCCATCACCGCAACCCGGCGCGCAATCGGATCGCTGCTTTTGTAGAAATAGACGTCGATGTTCTCGAACCGATAGAATTTCCAATCGAAGGTGTTGAATTCGACGCGGTTCTTTCCAAACTCCTGATGCAGACCATAGTAGAACTGAGCGTCGACCCCGAGGACCGCGCTCAATACGCCCAACACCAAACCCAGCGCCTTCGAACGCATCATTTTGACGAATTTAGCACGCAATGGGCCTGCACAGACCTCCCTTGACCAGGAGGTTCCGCCCGGGTGCTTTCTCACTAAGACGGATCACGATGAATAAACGAAACGTTTGGATTTTTGGTTTGTTGGCCGGAGCCGTGGTTTCGACGATTTTGCTCGTGGGCATCTCCACCCAACAGAACGCCACCAGCATGGGGTGGAGTTTGGTCTTTGGCTATACGGGGATGGTCATGGCCGGTGCGCTCCTCATTGTAGGTATGAGCCGTATGTACTACTCCCCAATCTTCCGACCACAGGCGGTTTGATTTAGTTTGATTCATGCGGCGATTTGGTAGCGTTCGATGGGTTTTTGCCGTTGAATCCCTTGATGTCGTCTGCAGTTGTAGCGCTCGAT
>Ga0247843_1001620_pt1 | contig 44593 bp, 37 predicted proteins | sample LaCruzMarch2017__FD_192420 | JGI IMG/M metagenome (GOLD analysis project Ga0247843, IMG submission 192420) | Freshwater microbial communities from meromictic Lake La Cruz, Castile-La Mancha, Spain - LaCruzMarch2017_8m | ecosystem: Environmental > Aquatic > Freshwater > Lake | place: Spain...
GGTACTGCTGGCGGAAGTAATGGCGGTGTCGTTGGCGGTGGCGGTTTGCAATCATCGGCCACGTTCGACGATGACGACGACGATGATGATGACAATGATGAAGATGACGACGATGATGACGATGATGACGTTGATGAAGAGAATGATGATATGTATGACACCATGTTCAATCCCGATCCGATCGGCGGCGGTACTCCACCGTCGCCAATAAACAAAAAGATTAAACGTTTGACGAGTGATAAAAGTGGTAATAATCGACCGGTAGATGCTGATACAGTCCATGACAACAACAAAAAGAAGACGAAGAAGACACGGGGATATGATAATGGTATACCAAAGGAATATGAAATATCCTCCTTCCCTGCATTATATTGTTTGGCAATACATGCCGATGGGACGAAGCCGGACGTGCGTAAAGTACTGGAATTGGACAAATTGATATCGATTGAAAATGCACCACCTCGGAAGAATGCTCCACCGGGAAGTGCCGGATATGTCATATTAGTATTCCGGAATGGTGATGCCGTGGAGATTGATTGTGATTTACCCAATGCGGTGATGCACCATGCCGATGTTGTTACCGGTGTTAGTAGTACTACTAGTAGTAGTGGCGGAGGTGGTGGAGTGAGGTTGAATAACAATGAAAATAGTGCTGGTGGTGGTGGTACATCATCGTCGTCAAGTAGTAAGAAGAATACTGCTATTGATAATACGAATCGTTTACGAAAAGAACGTTTCCTTTGGTCGTTATTGCAGGTACATGCCATATTATGTACCAGTGTCGTGGAGCGGACGGCGCACCTATCATCTGGATTGCAACTCCCGCCTCTAGTGACCACTAATATTGATCGTGGTGACTTACAGTTCATTAGTACCGTGAATAATTTCTTAACGGATAGTCCAGTATTATGTGCACTCCTCGACCGGCAGAGTATTGTCAGTAGCAGTCGCGTAATTACTACCGAGAAGAACAAGGGGAGTGATAGTTGTACTAATATTGCTGGTATAAACGAGGAGGGTAAGGCTGAGGGGGGGAACAAATCCGATGACAACATGTCCCTTATGGCATACGATATGATGATGGGGAACTTTGGTAGACGTGTGGCACTATTTGTGAGTGAGGATGAAAAGCGTGATGCTGCCGATGTACTCAATGCTACACCATGGCAAGTGCAGGAGATTAATGACGATGGTGAGGCGAAGGTTGATGCTCTAGCCGTTACGGCTGATAGTCTTATGCAGCTCCTTGAGAAAAGGATGCGAGATCTTGAGGCTGAGACATGTCGACGATTAATATCATGGGAGGATGAGAAGTATTATTCAGCATTGGGAGGAGAGCAACAATGTCCAACATCCTCCCCTGGCAAGTCATCACTTTCGGGTAATAGGTCGAATAATGGTACAGTCGACGCCATGAGCGTCAATGATCTATTCATGACTCTACAGAGCCTTGATGATGAACTTGAGAAGATGGAGTACTGGATCCAGAATCGTGCTACATTGATCAAACCTATAACCGATGAATGTCGTGGTATTGAGGAGGAGAATCGTATGTTAGAGCAGCAATGGGTATCGTACGAGACACTTGGGACGGAGTTAAAGCGACTGTTGAATGGTATTGTCCTACCCCAAAACTTAATGAGCGTACTTGAGAATCCAGCGTCGGTGATTAAGTATGACTCATCTGGCATGGTTGATATTGATCGGAGTGAAGAGGGCGTCGAATTAATCCATCAGGCTGGACAAGCGCTTAAGCTCGCACTCGATACAGCTGAGGGTGAGGGGGGGATACACTTGCTCGCAGTAAGTGATACTGTCAAGGTGTTGTCTTTGGCCTCGGCCAAGTTCTGTGGGTCGCTTGCACGTATCGTCGTTACTGTAATGGAACGACTTGCGAAGGAACTTTGTCACCAGCAGGATGCTATGATTGGGAAGAATGACACACACACCGCCATTGCTAAGATAATACGTGAGACTCAACGACAATTCCAGGCAGCACTACTTGCATACATCAAAATTATTGAAGTCCTTGCACTGCTAAAGCCTGATATACTACCTGCCGTGAGAGATGCATATTCCGAGCTTGTTGCCGAGGGTATTATGAGTAAAAAGCGTATGAAGTTTTACTTTGCATCGTTGCCTGGGCGTACGTCAGTAAAAATTGCACATGATAAGAATTTTGACTCGCTCCCATTACCGAATCGTTCGGGTGCATCGGTTACGCATGATTTGAGTGACTATCCCCCGGTAGATTTGCGTCGGCCAAATGTCACGGATTCATCAGGTATTATGAAGCCAGTGAATGTTGAGGACATTGAGACTGCATTGAATGAAATGTTACCACTTATTGCTCGCGAGGCATACTTTACCGCCGCTCTCTTTGGTCTGAGTTCTAGACACCTCGACGGACGTCAGAAGAAGCGTAATTTCGAAGCTGCTAAAAAGAGTGTTGACAATTCATCACAATATTTCCGTTACTATATGAATCGTATCTGTGGTATTGCATCGGAGGTTGATGCAGAGGGGAAAAAGGTTAAGGGTGATGCTATGCTATCGTTGGTAGCATCGATCCATCTAAACGAGGCCATGGATGGGTACATCGATCGTAACAAAAAGGGTGGTGATCACTCTTTATCATTGGCATACGTCCGAGCAACAATTCTAGACCTAAGAAAGAAGGTGGATAAACAGTGGGTTGCTTGGGTGGAAGATCAAATCAAATGGATTCGGACCAACCCTGGTGTCCCACCTAGTGGGAAAAGAGCCGGAGTCTTTGCCAGCATATCACGTCTCCCGAGCTATCTTGATCATGTCTTACTCTGTATCAAGGCTGGTAGACCGAAGGACTATATACCAAACCTAGCGAAGATTAAAGTTGTGAGCTACTACTTGCAGAAAATGGCATCGTCTCTATTTGCTAGTTTGAATGAATGTGCAGAGCGCGAGACTACGGATCAACAATATGCGGCGAATGTTATGCGAATGGAAAATAGGTACGTGACTATTATTGATTGTGCATGACGTAGCTTTATAGTAGTACCCGGTTTTATTCATTCTTTTTCTATTACACTACAGTTATTTTTTCACCCAAAGTATAAAACAACGTGGTATTGAACTCACGACCCTGTATCAGAAACAAATAATGGGTGCAAGTGTGATATGTAAACAAAGCACGGACGCATACCTAGGGTGGATGATAAAGCGTGAATTTAAGGCAATGCATGGCTTATTTAGCAACATTTCTCGTGTTCGTAAGGACGTGGGCGATGCTGATGTGCCGATTCATGTCCCACGTGCACAATTTGTCCGTACTTTACAGAAAGAGTCGAGTAAGGAAATAATGAAAGAAAAAATTGGTGTCGTTTATGCAAGGATGGAAAAACACCTGTCCGAGTCGGGTGGTCTCCTTCCTGTCGCATGGAAGGCGCTTGTGAAGGTATTGTATGAATGGTTCGGTCGCTGGGAGAAGCTGAGCACTTCGTGTTATAAATTCATCTTGGAGCCAAGTGCGATCGATGTTGTACGGATTGCTAAGGGATCCGCCTCGTCTGGAAAACGAACCTCCGAGGGAAAAGTAGAGAGGAGCAAACTCGTGTCAATATAGGGATGAACTCCAAACAAAGTAGTGGTGATGTAATGATTGCTGCAGCAGAGTAAAATTCACTCTCATGTCTCTGATCATTGTCATACAGAAATTATCTACACACAGAGTTGAGTATACTTAGTGGCTAATAATAATGATATTATTGTTTTTACTATCTGTGATGCAAGTGTTTTATGTAGTTTCGCGATTGATGTAATATAGTAATTGCATGTTCCTTGTCGTTTTTGACAACTCCTCTCCCCACCACCCCCAACACACACACAGCCGACATGGCCTCTCAGCATCAGTCCTCGTCTCTATCAACATGAACAAAGTCCTCGTCGGCATCGGAATCATTGTTGTTGATGTTAGACATGAGATGATCGTAGGCGTTGACAATACCCTTGAAGTGTTCTTCCGTCTCTTCCATTGTCATACCATGGTCATTATCAATCCTCCATTTGTCAGGGTCTGTTAATTGTATTTAAATTGATATTGTTGGGGATGAGTTACACTCAAGCAAAACATTAAGTCAAGAGCACTAATCACACACATCACTTACGGAATTTGAGAGCCAACTTCCGGTATGCGACCTTGATTGTGCGTTCATCCGCATCGGTCGCAACACCGAGAATTTCAGCCATCTTTTCATCATCTTCCATCCTTTCCTTCAAACGTTCCTCCTCAAAGTGTGACTCAAGAAAGTCCTTCACGGCATCCATGAAGTCACTAATATCATCAAACTCGAGTCCATTCAATGTAACGAATTCATCCACCATTTCTTGACTCTCAAACACTCCCTTATATAGCATTTCATCCAAAAATGATTTGAATATACTCTCCATAAGGGCTCCTTTGATTCGTTTCATTATCATTCGTTCAGCCTCCTCCTGTGCAAGCCTAATTTCTTTATCCCTCTCGGCCTGTTTAGCAGCCTTCTCCTTCCGTTTCTGTTCCGCACGTTTTTTGCGCTCAGCCTCGGCCTGTCTACGGTATTCCTCCTCTCGCCGTCGGTATTCCTCCTCTTCTCGCTTTTCCTTCTCCTTCTGCAGACGTAATTGTTCTTCTGCACTGTCACGTTCAATGCAAAATGTCTTCAATCCAGCCTCGATCGATTCGGCTTGATACAGCGCATCAACATGGCTTTTCTCGAGAGTGAATCGACAATCAATGCCACCTTTACCCTGATCAAAGATATCCTCAATACCAACGGAGTAAACAGCATCCTTGTTATTCTTGGCAATAGTGCGTGCGGCAGTTGGAGAAACAATGACCTCAAGCGCCTCGGGCTCAACAAACTTCACATCACTGTCTTTCGACTTCTTGGTATCCAAGCCAACACAGAACTTCCCCTGACTAGCATTCCAGTATCGTAGCGTGCCCTGACGTCCATCAAGGTCCTGCCTCTCAGAATTGACAACCTTTACGCGACGTCCAAAGAGGGCGGCATTTGCCTTCCTACTTTCCTTGGCAATCTTTCGAGATGTACATGAGTCGTCACTTGTCAGCATGTCGATGAAGATACTACACTGTTTAGGAGCATCATCATCTAACTTTACTTTGTTCTGACGACATATCTCAGCAACAATCAATTGAGAAATTATAGAGCATCCGTCCTTGGCGATCTCTTCTTGCCTGTGATATTGATGAAAGATTAGAATTCATAAATAGTTAGCAAATGCATGGTTATTGTGTTGTGTTCGATATAATGATGTCACAAGCACTCTATCTTACCAGAAATCGCCACGTCTCGTCTTTTCAGTCTCGCGCTCCTTAAGCCACCTTTCATGCTTCTTCGACTTTTCGGTCTTCTTCCTATCCTTGGCAGCGGCCGCCTTTTCACGCTCCTCCCGAAGTAGACTGGCGAGCCGTTCCTTCTCGCTTTCTAGTTGTTGATCAGATTCGACTAGTAGAGCATCGACAACGTCATTAGCTTTCACCGGACGATCAGCGACGGCAGTATCAAAGCTAACAGAGGGCTTCTTACGTTGGTTGTGTGTGTCCTGCGATTTCATCGCCGATGGAGTGGAGGATACTGCCAAGGCAGGGGATGTCTGCGTTGGTTTGATGATCACATCTCGGCTACCAGCATTCTCATCCTCTTTCTTCACATCATTGTATCCCTTCTCTGACGGACTTTTCTTTTGACGTAATTTTTCAAAGAAGGGTAGTGGACCCTTCCCTGATGTCCTCGACTTTGGATGTTGATTGAGTCGAAGTTCCTTCCCGTCGTCATCGAGGCATGGAACGGATGCGGTGAGGTGAACCACCGGATTATTAACTACTGTCGACGGGGAACCTCGCTTGTCATTCTTTTTTGACTCCTCAATCCTCTTACGTTCCTTCGCAACGGCCGCATCAATCACCTGTGCGAGTCCCTCCTTGTCGCTTTCGGGTGGTGATGGAACAGAAGAAGCTTCGGCGAGAGCTTTGTCAGTGATGATAGCTTCGGCGGCGTGGCTGTTTTGCCTTTTCGCAACCTTCTCTGCCCTTTTCCTTTCCTTGATGGCTGCCATCTTTTGCTTCTTCTCAGCCACGCGTCGATCCTTCTCACTTATCTCCGGCTGCAATGGAACAGGAACTTTCATCGCGGTGGTGGTGTCAATTTTACTAGAATAATCCGCAACGAAGGTACGATCGTCGGCAGTAGCGGAGGCTGAGACAACTTTGTCAGTACTCGGATCTTGCGGCTTGACATCTTTTGATAACGATGGTCCGCGATCTGTTGTTCCCCTTCCTCCATCACCACGTCTACCCTTTCCTCCTCTACCACCGACCCGATCGACGTGAATCTCGGAAGAGGGTGGCGGTGAGATGAATGCATCTAAGGCGGGAGATCCCTTTGATAGCTGCTCAGCTTCCCCAGTCAAACCTTGAACGTTGTCATTTTTCTCTTGACCTTTATTGGGAGTGCAAAAGAGTGAAGAACGGTCCTTCTTTTGTTGTTGCTGCTTCAGCTTCTGTTGCACTTTGCGTGTGGTTTTTTTTGCGGGTGTACCATCTTTTTTTTGCTTCGATGACTGCTCTTTGCGTGTGGGAGGAGATTTGATTTTTTCTTCCACGTCATCGTCGTAGAGGTCGTCGACGATAGTGTCATCCGCCGTCGGCTTCAGCTTCTGTTGCTCTTTGCGTGTGGGGATCTCATCCTGTCCTTGAGTGGTGCTAGAGGCATTTGCGGTTGTACAATCATTTTTTAGCTTCGATGACTGCTCTTTGAGTGAGGGAGAAGATTTGATTTTTTCTACCACCACCTCATCGTCGTAGAGGTCGTCGATGATTGACTTGTCATCCGCCGTCTCAATAGATGATATGTACAATAATTCTTCCTCAGACGGTGATCTTGTTCCAATCCAGCCTTGTAATGTTGGTTCAATCGCTTTCTTAGGTATTTTAGGAAGGGAGGAGCATTTCTTGTTCTTATACCGTCCCCTCTGCTGCGTTTGTTCGTCCCGTGAGGGAGTCTGCGTGCTTTTGTTTTTCGCGCTATTATTGTCATTGTTTGACCGTGGAGAAGGAATGAGGCGATTAGCGCGAGGGGATTGCCCCAATTTGCCGTTGTCAGCAACGATTGTGGAATTAGCATCCACCGCTGTCGGGGACTCAGTTGAGAATACCGTATTTGCAACGTCCAAGACTATATTGGCGGGCACCCCCTGCGGCAAGTCGCCACAGCTGCCATCACCAATACCATCGTCGTCATTTGCAACAATGCGCAGCGCCTTTTTCAACCAAACCTCCGTCTCCTTGCCAGTCATTGTTAGTGGCTCCTTCTTTTGCAAATCTTCAATCGAAGAGAAGTAGTGTTCTTCAATGACGGCATCGTCGAATGATGCATCGTTCGCGACATCACTACTAGTATTACTATTGCTGCGGTCGGTTTTATTTCTAGATCCGACGTGACCACGTCCTCCAAAGCGACCACCACCACCACGTCCCCTGCCTCCTCCTCCTCTACCTCCACGTGCCCGTCCCCGCCCTCCTCTTCCGCGTCCGCCCCCACCTCCTACGTCGTCGTCGTGTGCGGACATCTTCGTGGAGAGTGGGGTGGGTGTCCGATTCTCTCCGATTCTGCTTGTGTTCTTAGGCGGGAATAGACGTCTGGCCATCTCCACTTCTCCTTGCGCCATCTCGAGATACCTCTCGGACAGTTCGTCAGCATGTTCACTACGAAGAAAACTGCCTCGTCATTCGGCCCTGACGGTCGGCGTATCTCCGGCCCTCCTCCTCCACGCTTCACATGTGTCGGTCGGGCCGGGAGTGGATTCTCGAGCAACCCGGCGTCGTCGAACGGCTTCCACGCCAACAATACCGGTGGAGGATGCGGTAGCACCGGTGGTAGTATAATACTCAAATCGACGAACAAACTCTTCCAACCCGGTCGTCGTTTACACATTGCACGTGCTCCAGTAATGTCGGGCCTGTCGGTCAATGGCGGTACGTCATTGGGACTGCAGCGTAAATTTCAACGACCAATGACGAAACGTCGTTCATACGATACCAATGCTGAATTGGCATTAAAGACAAGCACTCTGGGTCAAAAACGTCGTTTTGATGGCATGGCTAAATTATTAGCACGTGCTGGCAAGGGATTGAGCTACACTCTCCCTAACGGTGGCGTGGGTAAGGGGGGTGAATGTTCGGGAACAAGTGATGAAAGTGATAGTGATGAGGGGGGAAAGGAGGAGGATCGACCATTTGAACCACTGTTATTGTGGAAGAGTCCACACCAGGGAGGTGAGGCCAAGGGTTTGCCTCCAAGATTGTAAGTTGTTTATTCGCTATGTCTATATTGCGACGTATATACTTCGCAAACATCTCTGCATACTTTCTTCTCCTCTCACCACTAATCAATCTCTTTCTTCACGAAATTAATAAACTCACCTCATCCATCTATTTGTATCGGAATGAAACGAATTCAGGAGGACGGAAACTCGACCTGATGAGTATGGCGTAGAAGAAACAGTAACGGACTTGTTTCCAGGTATGTAAATATTCTGTCTCACCCAATAGACCCATACACAGAAGTCGTGTCCCAAGAGTCCATACCATTTACTCACTCATCTCTCTCTTCATTTCCTTTTCATTCAATGCATTTACATTATCATGCACACCACACTTTTCAAGCTCCCATTGAGTCATACTCGAAGGAATCGACATACGCACCCGAGAAGATTGCAAAATACCTACGTCCACACCAAAGAGAGGGAGTTCAATTTATGTACGAGTGTGTTATGGGATTGAAAGACTTTGATGGTGCGGGTTGTATCCTGGCCGATGACATGGGATTAGGCAAGACACTTCAATCGGTTGCACTTATTTGGGCACTCCTCCAAACAGGCATTACAGCAAACAAGGAAAAGACATGCAAACGTGTCATTGTCATATGTCCCTGCTCCTTGGTGAAGAATTGGGATAATGAATTCGTCAAGTGGTTAGGGCCTGGTGTTGTCAAGACTCTGGCTTTGGCCGAGTCTGACCGTAAGACCGTGGAGAAGAATATTGACTGCTTCGTTAAGACGAAGATGTTCCAAGTACTCATTGCCAGTTACGAGACAATGAGAACACATGTTGGTCGGTTGAACAAGTACAAGGATTGCTGCGACTTACTGGTCTGTGACGAGGCACATCGGCTCAAGAATCGTGAGAATCAAACCTCTATGGCATTGGCCTCTCTACCATGCAAGCGCCGTGTTCTACTCACTGGCACTCCGATGCAGAATGACCTTGAGGAGTTCTTCGCGATGGTTGACTTTACAAATCCCGGTATTCTGGGTACGCAGGAGGAATTTCGTAGACAGACATTGGCACCCATCCTACGCGGACGTGAACCGGGTGCGACTGAGAAGCAAAAGATGCGCATGAATGAGACTCAGTTGGAGATGTCGTCGACGGTTAACAACTTTATATTACGTCGGGTGAATACGTTGAATGCGCAGCACTTACCCCCGAAGCTCGTACAGGTCGTTTGCTGCAACCTAACAGAGATTCAACAGAGCATGTACGCTCATCTATGCAATAGTAAGGCCATGCAGCATGTACTTGATGGGAAGCAGGTAAATTGTCTTGGTTCAATTCAAATGCTAATGAAGCTGTGTAATCACCCCAGTTTGGTAGTGGAGGACGAATCGACAGACAAATTTAATCGCACTAGCGGCCGTGCAACGAAGAAGATAAGCTACGCCGAGGAAGAGAAGCAGACTAGTGCGGCTCCAGGAGCAGATGGAATTGCAAGATACATGCCCCAGCATGCCATTGGTGGAGGAAAGAATGCACAGGTTTTGCCCGAGCTTTCTGGCAAGATGTTTGTTCTTTGGCGACTGATGAGGGAGATGCGTAAGCCAGGAAATGGCGGAGACAAAATCGTCATAGTGTCCAACTACACCCAGACGTTGGATCTTATTGGACGTATGTGCAAAGAGAATAATTGGATGAGCTGTCGTTTGGATGGGAGTATTTCGATGAAGAAACGTCAAAAGATGTGTGATGAATTCAACGATCCATCGAGTAGTTTAGTTGCCTTTCTTTTGTCAAGTAAGGCGGGAGGATGGTAAGCTCGCAATCTATTGATATGTGTTTGATTATTGCTCGTGCTCTCGCTCAAGTTCTTTTACTATCGATTTTTTCAGTGGTCTCAATTTGATCGGAGGTAACAGGCTTGTGCTCTTTGACCCTGACTGGAATCCAGCAGTGGATAAGCAAGCAGCCGCGCGTTGCTGGCGAGATGGTCAGAAGAAACGATGCTTCACGTACCGGTTCCTGGCGACGGGAACGGTGGAAGAGAAGATATTCCAACGACAACTCTCAAAGGAAGGCCTTCAGTCTGTCGTGGACGATAAGGAACAGGTCAACGCACTTAGCACGAAAGACCTTAAGAATCTGTTTAAGCTTCGTCAAGGCACTCCCAGTGACACGCATGATAAGCTGAAGTGTGAGAGGTGCAAGGTTTACATCGACGATGCTGAGGCAGAGGTCGCCAAGGTATTGCCAAAAAAGCTTGCTGCGTGTCGTGAGCTTTTAGACGAGTTGATGAAGCTTGACGACTCGACAACTTTCCTCACGCCACTAAAGCCCGATGAGCACGGTGTATCCTTGGAGGAATACCAGAAGCTTGTCAAGCAACCGATGGATTTTGGTACCGTTCTCAACAGAATCGACAAGAAGAATAACAGCTCTGGATACGGCAGTCCTGCAGCATTTTCCAAAGATGTCAATCGGGTGTTCTCTAATGTCTTGAAAGTCTTTGAGCCTGGACAGGAGCTTGCCGATACGGCTGGGAGGCTCCAAATTTGGTAAGTGTTCAACTTCCATTTGATACTGTTGTCAATAATAATACAACCCTGCGACTAATGTCGCTATTCCTTGCAGGTGGATCCAGAAGTGGACAGAACTTGTTCCAACTCTCATGTTCATGAAATCAGACAGTGACAATGACGAGAAGGAAAATGATTCTGAGCTTAACACCGACGGCGAATGTTTAGCAGCTCCCAGTTATCTCAACAATGAACGTGGCGAGGATTACCAGGAGCAGATTGGGATGCCTGACGAGGAGAATATGCGTAGCTGGAGTCATCATCACAGCACTGACACAGTCGATGACCCTATCTTTCGTGCGGCCATGCGTGGATACGATCAAGTTAGTTTCGTATTCGGACTTGAGGTCACATGGAGCCTTATCCAACAGCGCCAACAAGATGAGGAGGAGAGGCAGGCGATGTTAGAACTCGAGAGTATGAAGGAAATGAATGAGGCATTCGATATAGATACCGTAAAGGACAAAGAGGATGGCGATGACATGGTCGAAAAGGATTATGATGTAATTGCGACTAAAAAGTCTTCAGCCGCGAAGAAGTTGAAGAAAGCTCCAACCGAGAAAAAGACGAAGGCTTGCACCGACAAGAAGTCAAAAGCTCGTGTCTTGGACAGTGACGAAGACAGCGATGAAGACGATGACGATGATGGAGAAGATATGAAGGATTTCATTGTCAAGGAGGAAGACGAAGACGATGGTGATGATGATATGGAGCACGAAGATGTGGCCAAGGAAGAGGACAATGATAGCAGCGACGACGACGAAGACGACGAGAAAAGTGAGGGTGATCTGAAAGTGGAGGAATCCCCTTGCGTTGAAGATGTTACTGAAGTTATGATGGCGAAAAAGAATGAGCTAACTCAAAAGATGATTGATGATGCCGAGGAGATCAACGACGACGAAAACGAGAACAAAGAAGAGTCAGAGTCTTTGGAAATCACCGACCAGGCAGCACCTGTAGCTTCCAACGCGCCGATTGCTGCTGTCCCTGCTGAGACAAATGAAGCCACTCAAAGTGGTGCCTGGACATGCGAGGTAAGTCAAAGTGTGCTTTCAGTGTTTGCGTTCGATGACAAAGCTTACTATATTACTCACCACAATCTTCTTTGCTCCACTAACGAGTAGCAGTGTACATTCGCAAACGCAAAGAAGGCCAGAAAATGTACCATGTGTGAAACAAGGAAACCCAAGAGTAAGAAATAACAAGACAGGTCTTCAACAGGTTGGATCTGTAGTAGATCAATCATACTAATTTATTAGATAAGAACATATATGACTATTTATGGGAAATTGCACTCATTCGTATTACAATCCCTTGTGAACCTAACACTAGACAACAACTTGCCATGAACCCTAATATCTCGGACACTCTCTACTGGTATATTTTTGCGATTTGCCGGCTCACCATTCGACAAAGAGGACACTTGCTATTTCCCCTCTGAATCGTGTCAGCACACCCATTGCAAACACACATGTGCCCACATGGAAAAAATGCATGCGTTCTCTTCGAACTCCAACACACTACACATTCTTCGCTCTCCTGTATCTCTGCCATCTGATTCTGTCTGTCATCGATGCGTCGATCAGATTCGCGAGGCAGTCGGGGATGATGAGACTCATGAGCAGCTAGTCTACGTGCATTCTGCTGTGAGGAGTAACTCGTTTGCTTGCTCCGCATTTCCTGTACACATTCATAAAAGAGGACAGGGTAAGTATTATTCACATGACGACTTTCCGCCTTGCGAACATCACCCTGCCATCCAACGTAGGTGAGTCCTTCTCGTTTCATATTATCAAGAATTTGTAGCTGCGGATGAGAGCGGTCGCCGACATACAATGCTTGCTTCCTCCGCATTTCCTCTACGTAACTATCGAATAGAGAAGGGCGCCTAACATGATAATCTTCCGCCTTCAGCACATCAGCCTCCCATCCAATGTAGGTTAGCCCTGCTCTTTTCATATTATCAAGAGCTTGTAGCTGCGGATGAGAGCGGTCCCCAACATGCAATGCTTGTTTCAATCGCATGCCCTCCACGTAGTCGCCGAATAGGTTAGGGTAGTTTAGACTAACATGATAATCTTCCGCCTTCAGCACATCAGCCTCCCATCCAATGTAGGTTAGCCCTGCTCTTTTCATATTATCAAGAGCTTGTAGCTGCGGATGAGAGCGGTCCCCAACATGCAATGCTTGTTTCAATCGCATGCCCTCCACGTAGTCGCCGAATAGGTTAGGGTAGTTTAGATGGTGGTCTTCCGCCTCGCGTACATCATCCTCCCATCCATCATAGGTTAAAGTCCCCGATGCAATAAGATCATCTAAAGCTTGAAGATGCGGATGAGAGCGAGATGGAACTGGAGTGCGAGGTGAAGTTGACGGATTATTCTCCACGCTAGGAACGGACCCATTAACACAATCCTTGCAGCGAGAGCATCCCAAGCCTTTCATCCACTGATTGCGACTAAAGTGACTGTTGGAGCGCCATTCATCACAGGCTGCACATGTCCGCCCCATCTTTCTGGCTCTTCAATCTCACACGAGGTTTTGTTATCGACTGGACGTCCAATGAATTGCAATAATTGTTGTATCGATGGTTGAATCGAACTTTGGAGAAGCGATAACCGGTAGCAACTTCCTGATTCTGTCATTTCCCAGGACTGAGTGTGCCTTTCTTTCTCTGAGTTTTAAGGTGATTTCATAGACGGTTATGTATGGGACATAGATCTAAAGCGCTGTGAGATGGTATCTTGAGACGTAATGATTCCAAAAACCTGATCAATTCAACCAAAGCCCAACGTATCCAGTGGTAAGATGGGCTGAATTCATCGTAGGTAATGATGGTTTGGCTTCTGCAATTTACTCCTCTACCTTCCATCATAAGATTTATCTGAACACTTGTTCTTGCCTTGTTCGAGATTGATATGATTGTTGTTATGACCTTCTCAAAGTGATGGAAATTGTGTCAATCTAATAAAGTCAAACATTATGCTCATGACTTTGATTCTCTGTAGACTTTTCCTCGCCGGTACCGTTCTTAATTATCATTTTTTCATCACCACACCTCTTTTCCTTCTTCATTCCCTTCTTCTTGCTCGTTGTTTTGATTGTACCCAGATATACACCCAAACAAACAAGTACCAATCCACCAACTTGTTCACGATTAAAAGGTTTGGCAAATAATATAAATGATAATATAATCGTTACGACCTTGCGTGCATTCGCGAGTAGTACACCGATCACACCACCATGATCACGTATTATTATTAGGTAGCATCGTAAACCAAGATAGGCACATACTCCTTGTGCCAATAGTACAATTGATGCAGATGGATGTGCTATACAATACATGTACGCAGTACGTAGTTCACCAGAACAAAATGTATATATCATTAGTACAATACACATTATAGCATTCGAAACAAGTATCATTAATGATGGTTGAACACGTGTTACTTGTAGTAATTGTTCTTGCAAGTTGGGTATTATGGAGTCAAATATGACCGATATGCCTAGTAATATTGGACCAATGTATGCACCAAGTCCAAATATGGATGATCCTGCTGGCACAACAACAACATGATGTACATCTCCTGTATGCAAATCAGCAGTTGTTGTTACATCGGCAGCAGTAAGTATAGCAAGTCCCAAACCCATGACTAATGCCGCAACATACTGTCTACTTGTATGATATCGTCCAGTAACACAAGCACCAAGTATCATCGTGGGTACCAGTTTGCATGATTTGAATGCTACTTTTAATGGATATGGACTGTAATTTAACGATGTATTCCCAAGACCGTGTGATAATGCTAATAGTATGCCCACTTGTGATATACGCACTATTGTTGGCAATGATAATTGATGATTATTGTGTATCTTGTTCTTCCCTTGCTCATCATCTGTCAGCTGCTTATTCTTCGTCTTCTTTTTAGTCCGTCTACTGGACGTGCGTCTGCGTATTGCTGCATTCACTAAATCACTCCGACTCCCATTTTCATCACTCACTACACTCAAAATTAGCATAACTGACACCTCGGCAAGTGTCATGAAGAAACCATATTCATACCCGTCAAATTGAAACATACGTTCCTGCAATGCATCATGTAATATGTAGAATACGAATAGACCAGCAATTATTGACCAAGCTGATGATGATGATACGGAGACGTCATTGACGACGGCGCATATGACGCTATCCTCGCGAATACTGTTGCTAACCTCGATCAGCGATGGCGGAACATCGATGGCCATGTCGACCTGGTCTCCTCCCTTTTTTTTTGTGAACCCCACAAGGGAACCCGCCAAAATCCCTATCATAGTATCTTTACGGCACCATGTTGTCTCGATGTTGTATCCTACGCCGACTCGCCGCACATCGTGGAAGCACCTCCTCCTCCACGGGACGGCTACCGATGCCAATTAACCGTACCATGGGCGGTTCCGCTGCCGTAGTCGCTCCACCACCAGTAGGTGACATTTCTCCTCCATCCGTCTTTGATAAAATCGTACGCATCACGATCATCGATCCGTCCGGCGCGCGTCGTGCCATACCCGCCTACGTCGGACAATCGCTCTATGCCGCATGCGATGCCAACGGAGTCGACCTGGGTCCGTCGTCGGTCGGCGCACTCCAACAGAAGGTGCGTTCGGATACATGGACCGAGCCGTTGTACGGAGAGGGCGCCACGTCGGGTTTCGATCACGTATTACTCCAGGGCGGGAATGTCGGCGTGACGCTATTGGAACCGCCGGCGTGTAATGAAGTGGCCATGTTGGAAAAGTATTGGGATGTCGATGAATTATTCCCCGAGAGTAGATTGGCCAGCTGTGTCGAAATTAATGATCAAATGGATGGCATGGTGGTGTATGTACCTGATCGATTGGTGGATGATATTCCATAAAAATAATAGGAAAAAAGAAGAATGAATAATCAGATTACAGGGGAGGGGATGGGAGAATTGTAGATAGAAGTTTAGGGGTGAAAAGGGGAGCGTGGGGGGGGGAGGGAATTTCTGAACAAAATGTAAAATTAAATACTAGTTGATCTTTTTTTTCTTGGCCTATCAATATCTAAGATAAGACTTTATATTGCTGGGTCAAGCATCAGCACATTGTTCAGAATATTACTAATCACTAGAAATTGACTTGAGTAATTTGTCAAAGACACTACATATCCTTGTCAGATCAATGTACAATGGAATACTTGCTACAAAGTCATCATCTGTATGGTAAATTGCAAAACCAAGATTCTTCAATAGCTCAATACCACCTGAAATGGAGGTTATTTGATCAAATACCTTGTTACTCAGCCGTACGTTTCTAAAGCGTGGTGTTGTTGGGTCCTTGAGTACATTTGTTATATATTTCTTGGCCACAGTCAAGACGCTTCTCATATCTGTATCATTCACCTGAAAAAATTCGGTGACATTCACACCTGCGTCTATGACATTGCAAATTTCACTCTTGCCAACGAGTGTCCCCACATCTAGTTCTGCAAAGGTGTTAGTAGATTTTGTTTGTTCGGCAGTAACTTGCTCTATCGCCTTAGCGGCAGCTGCATTTGGTTCCATCCCCGTTGCTACAAGCTGAGGGAAGATTTCCTTCACACGGGCTGCAAAATCTAACATGACCGTGGCCTTTGCATCCACTTGCGTCGTATTTCTATTGAGATAACTCTCTGATTTGGCATTGACTGCTGATGAATTGTCTCTTTCGGTACCCGAAGATGTCTGTATGGATAATGCCAATATGTCAAGCATCGATTTTGTCTCAAATGAAACCTTGTCTAACCAATCATGGAACAGCCGTGCAATTGCATCCTCTCCACGCTGACATGCCTGATGGACATCCCTCCTACTCTCATCTGGCGATGTCACTATCGTTCCTGATAGCGAGTCAAGGACTACCAAACTAGGGATGCCTCGTACACCAAACAACAACTTGGTTTGTTGCGCCAAGTCTCGATTGGTATAGGGCATTGCTAGAAATGGCATCGTGCCAAAATAGGCTTGAAACTGACTTTCATCTTGATCGGAACTAACAAAGACAATCGTAAGACCATGGGTCGGGGCAACAACTTCTTGTAGGTGGTTGTAGAACTCAATAAGTAGAGGTGTGAAGCCACGACAAGGACCACACCATGATGCACTAAAGTATAGTGCAACAAGACGAGAGTTTGCTAAGGCGGAAGCTGTGTCCATAAGAGATGGGGCCGAGCTTGATGCATTCTTGACAAGAAGCTGAGTTCCTAGAATCCCTGTAAAGTAGTCAGTTGCAACTGGGATATCGAATTTAGGAGTAGCACATCCGTTGATTGTGCGTGTCGTGGATTCATCCATCACCTCATCATCATCGGGTACTAACGGATTCGGGAGATAGTGGTATGTCATCCAATTTGTATCAGCAGTACCAACGACATTATTGTCGCCCGACCGTCGAAAAGAAAATGACTTATTGTCAATTAAATATATGGGAGCATGCGTTCGTGTGGAGTAACCGATGATTGACTTATCCCGGGCATCATCATTTGCCATGTATGAATTGAATGCAACACGCTTTTGATGGTTGGTAGCTACGAGTTGTGTCTTATGTGGCATGATTGATTCGGGTAAACGTGTCGCAACACAAGCTGGTACAGTGTTCATTTCAGATCGAAGTCTTGTCGGTATTTGCACCGAAGAGGAGTTAATTTGAAGAGAGACCTTGATTGATTGCGTACTGTCCGATGTGCAAGCACCTATTGCCCACTCTGGATGGAAGTTAAGTTGTCCTGCATATAAGTAAAAGCTTTCATTTGTGCTAGTGGAAGTATCCATGTTGAACCCACCAAGCCGTCGAAAAGTGTTTGGACTTGAAGTAACAGACTTTTTTTGCTGATCCCCTTTAATAATACAGCAAAGTGCCACAATCCGACCATCTGGCACTGTATCAATAAATGCTCCCATGGACGACAATTGAGAGAATGCTTTTGACTGAAGAATGCAACAACTTACTTCATCAACAACTACTACTGAAAATCCATGAGTCATTGTAGCAGCAGCACATGATACACCACTAACAGTAATGCATTCTGGGTGTGATTTCGGTGCCGTGGATGGTACGCTCGGTGCTTTTGGAGGTCGAACTACAATTTCTACTACATTATTTCGCTCATCCAAATATGACGGGTAGAGGCTTTCAACGAAGAAAGAGTGCGTCAATTCAAGTGTATCATTGTCTACATCCCCCTCTTTATTATCATTCCCAGAAGATGTCTTGATATTACCGTCACCCAGTTCATGCCTTGCCGCCTTCCAAGCCAACGATCCACTCACCCTACCCTCTCTATACTCTACATCCCATACACCCGAGGATTGAACCAAATCAAAGAATTTTGCCTCTGCTTTGCAACGTTTTTCAAGCTCCTCCAATCGACCCTTGACAATAGTAGTATTCATTTGTCGTAATGTGTTATCCATGTGTACAAATGCACGATGACTGCTAATCTCATCGGGTGCATATTCTCGTCGACGTGACTGGAAGTCATCGGTGTGGAACTTGCGTGTATATCGTCGTGTAACATCAATGACTGAATCACACGTAGCACCAATACAATAATTTAGTGACTTGCCCCATCCTTGTTCATACATGTTTGGTCGATCGATGATCCCCTCACAGGAATCGGCATGTATCCATCGTCGTTGTCTATTGGAGTAAACCTCTGTCCATACATGATCTGTAAAGTCAAGGATATATCGGGTATCAAATCCAAGTGACCGGCAGTACACACCAAATAAGTTGGCAAATTCACCACATCTTCCACGTCGTGTATGAAATAATGTACGTGGTGAATTGTATCGTGGGAATGTTGTTTTCGTATTGCATAATTTACAATTGTATAATTCCACTCGACTAGCATGACCATTGATTTCTTCATCCGTTTCAGGACCACGTGTGCCCACACTTTCCATTTGTTTGCCATCGTCATTGCCTGTACAGTTGGGATTGGAACAGGGTGGTTGATTACACCATGTCATTACCTCCTGTTTGAAATATAGCGTTAGACGTTTAAGGAGGAGATCATCACCTTCCCACTCGACATCGTCATCACGAAAACATGCTGTTTTGTATTCGATGGTGGCAATGTTGTCATCGTCTCCATCCTCCTCCACCTCCGTTGTGACAGTCTCTTTCGTCTTCGACGCTGACCATTTTTCATACGCCGTCCATCGTTCCTCTAACTCACAGATCAATTCAGGAACTAATTCCCTAAGAGGGATTGATGCACGAACCTCGTCAAAAAGGGACTTGTCACTCTCCCAACGCTTTGCGGTGGTAATTGCCGATTCGATACGAGAGTGCAGTAGTAGTGTCGTCATGGGCTTTTTTTAGGATGAGGAAGCTTGGAGAGATTGGCGCGAAAAAAATAGAAACAATGACAAACCGAAATGAAAATGAAAATGAACTTGTCTCCCCACCCATTGAAAATGGCAGCCGTCCCCGACGGTGCCGCATGCTACTTTTGTCTCGGAGAGGAGGCGGAGGAGGAGGGAATGCCCTTAGTTCGAGACTGCTCTTGTCGTGGCGACTCTGCTGGCTTTGCCCACTTCTCTTGTCTGACGACGTACGCCGAACAAAAGAGCAAAGCGGCGGAAGATGGAGACATGAAAACATTTGCTAAGCCATGGAATGAATGTAATAACTGCAAGCAGCCGTTTCAAGGACAATTGACGGTAGATTTAGCATCTTCGTTTGTTTCATTTGCCGAGGCAACATACGGCCATCCCGACAACAACAAAATGGATAGAATGAAAGTAATGGTAGCTCTTCGAATGAATATTGTTGCGTTATTAATGTCGAATGATTTTAGTAACGAGGTGGCCAATGAGAAGAGGAGAATTATTGATAATCTCCTGTCCATGATTGATCAAACGAAGAAAGATTTCAATATGAGCAGGTGGATTCACATGCCCAAAGACAGTGAGGAATACCGGTATTACAATCTGCTGTTAGGCGATTATGAAGGATTCGCATATGAAGAATTGGGGGGAGTATCAGTCAGAGAGATATCTAAAAACGGTAAAATGATTGCGACTACACACCTAAAAAAGGCCCGTGCCATCTATAATTTAGTCGACATGAAAGAAAATGTACAGCTGATGGATACCAAAATTTCTATGGTCAACAATGCCGTGGTCAAAAATTGTGTTGATGGGGAGTCAGTGCACCCAACAATGTGTGCATATACAAGTTCTTTATTGCAGGACATGAAAAAGTCTACGAAAGTATCATCCACGAGTCCAACCTAATTGCGCCTGATATATATCTAATTCGTAGAGGGTTGAACTATGCAAATGCTCTCTGGAATACAGGAAACCTCATCGAAGCTGAGCGTGTTGTCGCAAAGTTGGTCGCTGTGAGTCGCCGCGTCCATGGACCAAAACATAATATTTCAATGGAGGACAGGGATTACTTGAAGAATTTCAGGAACGCCAAGTTTTGGTCTTCCCATATCCAGCCACCATGTTCCAGGCTCTGCGATATGAGAATGATGGTAAAATATGTGTCCTCCAAGGCCCCATCTCAGATCCACGAAGCAAACATAATGAGGAGATTCATCATGTTGAGAATAATCTTGTGTTACCTAGAAACTGTCCTGTGATTTGTCATGGATTGGTCAGTGCATCTCATCTGAATGGGGAGATAGGTGCTGCAAGGGGAAATGTGAAACATGATGGCACTGGATTTCGATTGGCAGTGCACTTTGACAAGAAGAGTCTAAAGTCAGCGTTGGTTAGGCCAGCGAATTTACGAATCGTGTTTGAGTTACCAAGTGAAGAATAAGTACATGTCAAGAACAATAAGTGTCGTTTCATAATCGCGTGATTACTGTATGCATATGTCAACCTCTTACGAATGAAATCACATTGATTTGGTCGACTTGACAAGGCAGCGAATACATAACATTCTTCCTCATCTTCTTGTCACCTCTTTTCCGAGCGACGGATCTCCAATACCTAGACGAGAAATCGGCTCCTGCTCTTGCATTCCTCCAAAGGAAGATACCCCGTGATTCGTCGCGGTAACGTTCCTGTGGACCACCCGCTACCATCTCTATCTTATCAGCGTCTGAACCAGGTATTAATGGACCGGTGAGGTACAATCTGTCCTTTTCGGATGCTATGACACTTTGTAAAAACCTCTTATCCCGTTGGACACGAGATTTTGCTTCTGATATAAGCTGCTTCTTCGTCTTCTTCTCGGTCTTCTCATCAGTCTCCCCTGCCTTCATCCCACGGCAGTTAGTGGCACCACAGCGACATGTGAACTTTGTGAAGAAATTCTTGCCATAGTCATACGCCAAGAATCCACCAGGAGGGACATCCTTGATGCACACAATCGAAACACGCATCCGACCAGCAACGTTGATGGGGACCAGCTTGCAATTTGGATCACAAGAGTGGTTAATAAACCTTGCCTGATTCGCCACCTCCCTGGCATCAATGTACCATCCAGGCTCAAGATGCATGACATAAAAGTTTGGATCGTTCGGATGATCACGTGACCAGGCCATTAGTCGACTTTCCTTAGTCTTCTCATCAATGATCTCACCAACATATTCCTGTATCATATCACCTTTCGTTACACCGTTGACAGTGACAAGGCCCCATCCCTTGCCATGCTCACGTGCTGGTCGGCATTTCGCAAACTGTCGTTGACTCATGGCACGATTACCACAGGAAGGACCACAGTCACAGTTGGAGTAGGGGTTCTTATCGCAAGTTTTGTTAAGTGTCTTGTCAACACCGACACATTCAACGTAATTTAGACGATTGAGGCATCCGTCGCCACAAGACTTGATACCACCATCCTCGGTCGATGGTTGGCATTGACAAGTCTCACCGGTAGGTGGGTGACGCTTAGGACGATTCTTTGGATCGTACCGGTTGGCATTCACGTGATTAAAGGTCGGTGGTTTCGAGTGTACCAATTCCATAAAATCCAATGGAAGACAATAGTTGTACTGCCTGCGTTTTCGTCGCTTCTTGGGTTGGGTGGTAATATCGTCATCATTGTCAGCCTCACCATCATCATCATCATCATCAATTTCCTCTTCTTCCGCGTCTTCTAAGAATTCGGCCAATCTCTCTTCTTCAAACATGACAGCAGATCCGACAAGGCCCGGTAGAAATGGATTCTCCTTCTTCTTCCCTGCCCACCAACCATCATCGTCTTCATCGTAGTCGACATCATCATCATAAACCTGTGCGGATATACGTGCCTTCATATCCTCGGCCCTTTTCTCAAGACGCCGGATCATCCGTTCAGCATCGGCTTCAACCTTGGCCTGGAATGAATTCCCCACATCCAAGTAAGGTAGCTTTGATGTGTGTGCATGCTCATGACATAGCATGGCTAACTCATGGAATCGACAGTTCGGTGGCATACATGTAATGTGATACGATGTGGGACATTCAAGACAGCGAAAGAGCCGTTCCTTCTTCGTGGCCCATACCGCCTCAGCTTTCTGTCGCTTCTTGCCACGTTGTTGCTGTTTACTACCCGTAGCTTTCTCATTTCTAGCCTGATGGCATGCAGTCTGGTCATCCTTTTCCAATGGTCGTCCCGCAGAGCATGTCCAACATTGATGTGCTGGACATTTGAATTTCGGCCTTGTTACAGTTTTCATCGTCTTTTCATTAGTCGGTGCACCATCTTCATCTTCTAGCATAACTATACGCTCCTCTTCGACTAACATAACATCCACATCATACATGTTTAAACAATTCTCATGAAAGAACATTCCACATTTCTTCTCGTCACATTTGTAAACTTCTTCCCCATCTGCACCATACTCTCCACACGCACCACATGCATGACGGCACTGGAGACAGTCATTGCAGTACCATGGACTATCATCGGGCGGGACCCGTGATAAATTGGCACATCGTGGATGGAAAGGTCGGTCACATAACCCATCACATATAATGAGGGGTGCGTCTGGATCATCGATACATTCGGCCTCACGACATTCAGTACATATCCATGTAAATGCCAAGTCGGACGATTCGTCAACTGATTTTTTACTTTTCTTATTCACCGATTGGTTTTCCTTTGGCGTGCTGTCTCCCTCCACCTTCACCTTGACATCACCATCCGTCTTCATGGCATTCGCTGCTTGGTCGTTGTCATTGGCGACAAAGATGTCATTGTTGAAGCAATACTCATGATGGAAGCGAGGGAAGAGACGAGAGAGCGAGAGAACACTTGTCCCGCTAAAATCGAGGACAGAAACTATCAACACCAAATGTTGATTGGTGAGGGGTAAACTGGGCCAGAGAGGCGACATACAAAATTGCTGCATTGCATCATAGAAAAAAATTAAAGTAATTCTTGTCTACTTCTTCTACTGCATCCCTCTATTGCCTTGACTTCTGCAACCAGCAACTCGTCTCCACCATCTCTCATTCTTCTCAAGTTGCTCTCTACTGGAATATTTTCACAATTTGCTGACTAGCCATCCGACAAATGGGGCACCTGTGATCTTGGATCGATGCTACACAGCCGTCGCAAACGCACATGTGCCCGCACGGAATGAATGCATGCGTCTTCTTAGAACTCCAACAAATCACGCATTCTTCTTTCTCCTGTGTCTCTGCTAACTGATTCTGACTGCGATTATTGCGTCTTGCCCTTTTCTGGACATGATGAGACTCATGTGCAGCTAGTCTTCGTGCATTCTGCTGTGATGTGTAAATTGCTTGCTTCTTTTGTATTTTCTCCACATGACGATCGAATTTACATACCCAGTCCTCATCTATCGCTCGGCTTACATCAGACTCCCATCCAACGTAACTGAGCCCTTCTCTCTTGAGATTCTCAAGCATTTGTAGCTGAGGATGAGAGATATCACCGACATACAATGCTTGTTTCCTTCGCATTTTTCCCTCAACGAACTCGTCGAATAGAGTAGGGTGAGACACATGAAGATGTTCTGCTCGACGCACATCAGCCTGCCATCCATCATAGGTGAAAGTCCCTGATGCCGTAAGATTATTGAGAGCTTGAAGCTGCGGATGGGAGCGGTCGCCCAAGTATATCTTTTGCTTCGTTCGCATTCTTTCCACGCGACGGTCAAATTCACATACCCAGTCCTCATCTATCGCTCGGCTTACATCAGACTCCCATCCAACGTAACTGAGCCCTTCTCTCTTGAGATTATCAAGCATTTGTAGCTGTGGATGAGAGATATCACCGACATGCAATGCTTGTTTCCTTCGCATTTTTCCCTCAACGAACTCGTCGAATAGAGTAGGGTGAGACACATGAAGATGTTCTGCTCGACGCACATCAGCCTGCCATCCATCATAGGTGAAAGTCCCTGATGCCGTAAGATTATTGAGAGCTTGAAGCTGCGGATGGGAGCGGTCGCCCAAGTATATCTTTTGCTTCGTTCGCATTCTTTCCACGCGACGGTCAAATTCACATACCCAGTCCTCATCTATCGCTCGGCTTACATCAGACTCCCATCCAACGTAACTGAGCCCTTCTCTCTTGAGATTATCAAGCATTTGTAGCTGTGGATGAGAGATATCACCGACATGCAATGCTTGTTTCCTTCGCATTTTTCCCTCAACGAACTCGTCGAATAGAGTAGGGTGAGACACATGAAGATGTTCTGCTCGACGCACATCAGCCTGCCATCCATCATAGGTGAAAGTCCCCGATGCCGTAAGATTATTGAGAGCTTGAAGCTGTGGATGAGAGTGACCTGGAGCTGGAGTGTGAGGAGGTGACGTAATCTCCTCGCCCACGCGAGGAGCGGGCCCACTAACCCCATTAACACAATCCTTGCAACGAGATTGTCCATCCCCTTTCATCCATTGGTTGCGGCTAAACTTACTATTGGAACACCAATTGTCACAGGCAGCACATGTCCGCCCCATCTTCTAGCCGCAGGTGAAAGGGGGGAGTATTAGAGATAAAAGGGTGAACCGATTATTCGTCTTTCTCCTTCTAGCCGTCCGGTCTGACCTTCCCCCCTAAGTGTTACTCTCCCTCGCCTCGCCGCAGGCGCCGATCAATGCGACAACAACATTTTCATTTTTAACATGCGTCTATCAGCGAATATCCTCCAATCGGCTGAACAACGTACCAATCCCATCGGTGAACGTGAAATCATTCTCCGTTCACTGGCCATACCAGCCATTGAACATCTAGCAGTAACACGTGACCAGTTCGATACCATCGACTTGTCGAATAATTATATATCCCGAATAGAAAATTTCCCACGATTAGAACGATTGACGTGTTTATATTTAAATGATAATAGTGTTACTTTTCTGGATAGGATGAATATAAAGAAGAATGTACCAAATTTAACAACGGTCATATTGACAGGGAATGGTGTGTCGGGGTGGAATGTTATTAATGATTTAGGACTGGGTTGTCCTAAACTTGAGTATTTAAGTTTGGTTGGTAATCCCATAACAAGTAAGTGTCGTCATTTTACAACAACTGCATTGTTTCTTGTCTTGTTGTAAATGGTTGGGTGGGGAGAGATAGTAGGGGGGGGGTCTTGCTCGATCAATTGATTGTTCATTTATCCATATCATCGTGCACCCACACGTATTTCTCTCCCTTCTGTTCTCTATTTCATGTGAATGGAATGCTGCTGATGATTTGTCGATGAAATTTCTCGAATAGAGGAATAAGAGACGATCAGTTTTTGTGAATTGCGAACAATGTTACTAACATGGAGGGATTCCAACCAACAACGATATTGCGTTGTCAATTCCTCCTTTTCTTCTCTGTCTACTGTTATATCTTGTTATAGGGAGACAAAATTATCGTCTCTATACTATACAAAAAATACCCACGCTCAAGCTATTAGACTTTCAAAAGGTTAAGCAGACTGAAAGGGATCGTGCCCAACGTCTCGCATCGTCTGCGGCTGGTGCGGCCATGGAGGCCGATGCTAGATTGGAGGCACGTGCTGCTGCTGCCGCGTCTTCCGCATCCATAATGAATGGAGATGATACATTAGTTTCAGCTAGTGGTGGCAATTATGTCAATGGTGGTTCAATTACAAATAATACATTTGAGCCAGGGGAGGGGAAGAGTGCAGAGGAATCATTCGTGACACAATTTACCATGGAAGAAAAGGCAAAGATTCGTGATATGGTCGCAAACGCTGCTTCGACCGAGGAGATTGATCGTATTGAAAATTTGGTGAAGAGGGGAATATTTCCGGGTGAAGTGTTGAGTGGCAATGGTTCCATACCGCCTCCTCCACCACCACCACTGGAGGAGGAGCAAGGGGGTGATGATGATGAGATAGCGGAGGATGGAGGATCCTCTAAGAGGAAACGGATCGAGTGAAAATATTATCTGCTACAATATCTTCATATCGTAGAAACCGTAAGCTAATTCTACGCCAAAATTGAAGCCCTCTTTGTCTCCTTCCTTTATAATTGAACCTTGTTTGATAGGAATACATAACTCCTTTCACTGCATTGCAATGAGCTGACTTATCTTCCATTCCAGTGAATACTGAGAGGAATACGTAACTCCTTTCACAATCACTGCAATAGGAGAGCTAGTGGTTGTTGAGAATCGACTGAGAGTAGATAGATAACAGGGATCTTCCATCTTCCATCAACAATGGAAAATGTGGTAAATACCTATCTACGTAGCAAATACGTGTTGAATAGGTATTAGGTGTCAACTCCGTGTCAACAAAATCTTCCGTGATCCTTTGGTAGTTCACTGTTTGTTCTGGTCGGCGCATGCACCTCTCCACCCAACCATTTCCACGACACCACTATCACACATCCAAGACTGTTGTTACTAGGTAGGTGAGAGATGGAGATTACAGCGTAAGCGTCCTTGTTAGACAGCTCCATTACTCATCATTTTGCACATTTTGCTTGCATTTTTTTGCTTCTACAAAGACAATGGCTCCCTTCAATAATGATGACATCTTCACTCCCTCCTCGACTCCCGATCGCAACGGCATTCCGGAACTCCAAAGGTCATACTCGACTGCATCATCCGCCTCTTCGTCTGGACGCTCATCGGTCGATACCGTGAACTCTGCGTCTGCGCAGGATCCTCTGGGACGTCGACGTCGATCGCGTGGTGAGTCCATGCGTGCCGGATCAAAGGGTGCACAAAACTTCTTCGGTAAGGAACGTGCACTATCCATGTCACTTAGTAGTGGCAGTGACTCATTCTCAATCGAAGAACCTGAACCAAAGACACTCTTCAAAGATACTCTTCAACACGCGGTGTTTGATGATAAGTTTTGGGTCCCCCCCTCCTTCTCTGCCACTACTGCTGAACGATCCGACGATACTCCCAACAAGACACCTATGGTGATGACGACTGTTCCTCCCCGCCTACGTCGGATGAGGAGTGAATCTATTCAAGCAGGTACGAAAGGAGGCGCTGAGGGCTTCTTTGGTGTCCCGTCTTCTCAGGATGACGGAGCTTTATCACCATCTTAAATCCACCTTGTATATATGGTGCATCTTATCATACGTTGGTAGATGCAGATATATATGGCGACTGTGCCAGTATAGTTTTATATAATGTCTGATGTTTCATTAGGAAAATATTATTGCATATCTGCTCCGGAGGACACTGTATCATGGCAGAAAATTGGATTTCTGTATCATGAAACTTGGTCTGAGAAGAGGAGACAGATCTTGTACAGCTTGTATTGTGTTATTTAGTGAATCAATTTTATTAGAAGTTTTGTTTATGATAGATTGTGCAAGTTTTAAGTCTTTAAGTTATGATCAAACTACTAGAGTCCGGTTGAATTAAGTTGTAATTGTACTCGTCCGACAACAATTTCGTTTGAAGCTACCTCCAACGTAATATTCGAAGAATACCCCCGACCACTAATTAGTTTCTCTGTGATATCAGGCAATGCCAGTGAGCATAATGTTGTATCAGCTTCCTTTGGACAACTCTTCTTCACTTCGTTTATCGATTGTTGTACCTGTTCCTCATTCAGATTGACAGAGATGCTTAAAATCTTTTTATATGCTTGTATCTCATTACACAGCCTGTCACAGAGTAACGCTCTCGACTCATCACTGAGAAACTTTTCATCAACAAGAACATCATTCGTGTCATTCCTAATATTAGTTGAAGCAACAATGTGCTCATTTTGATGTAACAAGACCGTTTGATTTGGACCCAACACTTGTTCCTCTCCTCCGATTAAATGTTCGATTGTATTCCAATCATCGACTAGATTATTCTGCCGGATAGTAATAATACGTGCATTATTAGGCACGCCTTCTAAATGAAATTGATAGTTCCAATATGAATGTATACCGAGATACTCCGTCCCGTCAATGAATGCTCCTGCTCGATGTTTGCACACATCGGTAACATTTCCTTCGTCCGATAGACCCAGACGTGCCAAAGTATCGATAGAATCAAACGGGCAATCTAGGTGCAATTGTGTAATGTTGGTACGTTGAAGGTAAGGCTTCTGTTGAAAAAATGTTGTCCAATTCCCATCTGCGGGTCGGTCGTAATTAAATGCGGAGACCAACCGATCCAATGGATTGCGTACCACGAAGAGGTAGTACGATGAATCGTCGAAGCAATTGTACTCATCAGAATGAAAGAGACGGGTTGTATATTGGGGTAGTAGGCCTGGTGTGACTGACGTGAGATCTTGACAATGTAATCCAAATCCTAGTGCACCCCACAGTTGATCCAGCGGTTTTGCCAATATGAACAAAGCAAATCTCATTTTCTTTCGATACGGTATCATTGTATTTCCTCGAGTTCTTGATGTGATAACTGGACAATACAAAAGTAGGAAAGTGCTGCTCATATGTGCTAATACGAGATGATTTCCTCGTCCAAACGTATTCACTAGCATCGTCTGAAAAGCTAGATATGAATAAACCAAGATACAATCCCACTAATCCGATACAAACTATTACAACAGAGTAGAAGGCGATGAAATGATCTTCTTCTAAAATGGATATCAATCGAAGCAACTTACTCTTGACATTGATCTTCCTCCGAGGAAGTTTGGTTTGTTGAGGAGGAAATGAGAGCGATGATATTGGAGCTTTCAACCGCCGCGTGTTGTCAAATGCGGACCTCTGATGATACATAATCTCGACGCCATTGCTATCGACTCTTACAAAAGGCTCGGCCTCGCCTAATCTCAACCACATGATCCGCGTGGCGTGAGAGAGTATGTGTTGTAACAACTAGGTAGCCGAGGGAGCGTGTTGTTGGGATGGGCATCTATCGGCTTGCCTTCGGAGAACGTGCCGAAAAAAGCTCTCGAGGAGAGAGGCATGAGGAAAGAATGACTTCGCTGAGAAGACAAATCGGCCAACAACTGGGTCGTATTAACGGTCACCCACTCCATCCATTCCTCATTTTCAACCGTTAATATGGAGTGTGTACTGCTTGCAATAGCCTCGTCGATACTCTCTGGCACAGCTCTCTCCGCTGCAATGGTCGTCGCAGGGTCGAAACTGGGTGCTGATGGCGTGTCTCCTAACAATAGCGAACCGTCAACCACTCTTGTCAATGCTATGGAATCATCACCACAATCGGTGGTGGTAAAAGAGGACACGATGGAGGTGGCATCGGAATCTGCATCCTCCCAAGACAATAGTAGTAGTAGAAGGAGCAATATCTCTTCTTCTCTTTCACTGTTTGTTGCGTTTGTACATCAATGGAATGTATGGCAAAGAAAAATTATGGGCTGTCATCGTAGTGTCAATACTACCGTCGATAGTGGTTCGGATAGACTAAAGGGCCATGAAACACATAAAGTAGATGATGACGATGATGACGACGAATCATTTGAGTCAAGGGACCTTGCTGACGCAGCACCTCCACACGAGGAAGAGGAGGATGGTTGCTTCGATAAATCGAATTCAATCCTAGCAACGCCACCATTTAAAGCATTTGCAATTCCTTCTCGTGTTACGTCGTCATTATGTGTAATACCGAAACTTCCGGATAGGCCGACACCCTCAGATTTCGATGACAATGACTCATTTACCCTTTGCAAAAAGAATAGATAGAAGTCGTGAATAAAAACGACGAGTGTAGAGGTGTATGAATAAGCACATAATGATAGCTGATGATTATTTATTTGTTCAATATATTCTTAACTGCCTTCCACTTCTTCATCTCCAGTCTCGGCTAACAGAAAATTAACCCACTTCTCTCGTACATTATCGCCCTCAATCTTATCTACATTCAGTTTTGGTGCTGGCAGTGGCGCCGCGACAGCATCATAGACTTTCCCTAAGGTACCTGGTCCATCAGCTATAAATGCCTTATCCTTCTCATCCTCGGTAAAGTGTAAAATACTCCCGAGTAAAATCATAACATCTTGCTTTGCCTTACCTCTCTTGGCATGCCAATCTAATATGATATTCTTTATCAAGCTACGGTCGATGACATCCTCTTGATCAGTTTGTAATCGTGATATAGCCTCATCAAGAGCTTTTCGTAGGTTCATATTGTCTCGTCGGCATTCCTGTATTGTCGATTCCATTTTATCCATCTCAGTTAATGTATTCTGAACTGACCTATCAGCGGCATACTGTACATCTCTCATTTCGGCGGCGCATGCCTCTCGGGTCGCTTCTAACGATGCAGCATGTGCAGTCGCTATTGCATCAGATGTTGTCTCATGCTGCTCACATAAGAGTGCAATTTCAGCATCTCGTTCGTTCTGCAAATCTTCTAATGCACGAGATAAGTTCTCACTTGCCAACATGGCACGATTGCGATCAATATTTGCTATTTCAAGATCCCCCCGAGCGGCAGCAAGGAGTTGCTCAAGGTTGCTCACACGTGCCGATAGCTCATCACGTTCGGTAATTACCAAGGCCTTATCTTCACTCGTTTGTGCATTGGCTAATTCTAATGCCGACTTTTCTCGTTGTAACTCCTCCTCAAGCATTTGTAATTCCACCTTTAATCCACACACTTTTTCACTATCGTCTGACATGATGTCCAACTTGGCTTGCATTTCTTTATTCTCCTTTTGTAATTTAACCAACTGTTGATTCAACTCTTCATTCTCGTGATGCAATTCATCCATTTCCTCTTCTGCCTCCTCTCCTTCTATTTTTGTCTTCTTCATCGTCTCGCGTAGATCGGTAATAGTCTGCTGTAGCTTTGCCAACTCTACTTCCTTCTTCTCTAATGATGCCAGCGCCTTCGCGGCAGTCTTTTCTGATGCTGCCAATTGCTTTATGGTCTTGGCCTCGTTCTTGGTAGCAAGTGCCATCGTTTCTGATTCTGTTGCCGATAGTCGTGACGTGACCTCCTCAAGTTGACGTTGTAGTTCATGTTGCTGCTTGACCGACATACTCCGTTCCTCACTCAATTCACTTTCAAGCAGTTCAATTTGTGATTGCATGGATTCACGTAGATTGGTAATTTGTAATTCCATATCAATCTTCGTTGCTAGTAAATTTGACTCTTCTTCCTCGACCCGGCGTGTTTCATGCTCCCATCGCAAACGTTCTTGTTCATCCTTTTCGGCCACATGTTCCTTTAGACTTGATATAGATTCGGCAGCACGATGTAGGTCATCTTGGAGTTGTTCACATAGTATTTGCAACTCCTTGTTGGACTGCTCGAGTTGATTTCGTTCTTCTTGTACCCGAGCTAGTTGCTCAACAGCCTCTCTAGCGTCATCCAATTCGCGTTGAAGTAGCTTATGATTGACATTGTTGTTAGTTTCGTCAGCATCAGGAGTATGATCGTGCAGCTCTATGCTGTTTTCTGTTTCAAATTTCTCTCGCTCATGAGTACGTTTCATAGCCGCTACTGCTTCCTCCTCCTCCGCTGCACGTTTTGTTTGTAAACGAGACAGCTCTTCCTCTTCCAATCGTCGTTGTTTCTTAATTTCTATTAATCGCTGTTCCTCCAATTGACGTTCGTGCTCGGCCGCAGCTAGTATACGTTCTTCTTCTTTTCTCCGTGCCTCCTCTTGTTCCTCTTGTCGTTTCTTCTCCTTCAATAGTCTTACTTTTTCCTTCTGTTGCTCAAGCTCGACTTTCTTCTTACGAGCTGTCTCCTCCTCCTCCTGTTTACGCTTTTGCTCTTGTGCCAGGAATAATAATTCTTTTTCCTTCCTCTCAAGCTCGTCAGCTCTCTTCTTCATCCTCGTTTCCTCTTCCAGCCGTGTCTTCTCCATCTGGAGTCTCTCTCTTTCGATCCTCTCAAACTCGGCCTTTTCCCTTGCGACAGCAGCGGCATTCAATCTTTCTTGCTCCTTCCGTTCGCTCTCCACGACGAGCCTCTGTCGTTCCATCTTTACAATATCGGCCTTCTCCCTTGCAGTAAGTTCCTCGACCCTCAATCTCTCTTGCTCAATTCTCTCCTCTTCCTCCCTCTCCTTTTCCTCCATCATCGATATGTTATTATCTTCTTCATAATCCTCCTCCTCCTCCTCCTCCTCCTCACCCCCCATTTTTCCATTCATTGGTAGGATATGTTGATGTGAATCATCAGAATGTGGATAAAGTGCTGCATCATTATTGTTGTCATTAATGCTATCATTTACAATTTCTTTATCCCCTCTTCTTTTTCCTCTGCATTTATCATCGTCTTTATCCTCCACGACGTCTTTCATAGTTTTTAATATTTGACGTAATGCAGGATCTGACACAGTCTGTTCCACATCGTCAAATGACGATGTTGGTTGCCGCGGCTGTTGTTGCACATCAACGAAGTCTACTTCCTCATCCTCGTTATTATTATTATCTCCATTTCTTTGGTCATCATTGTAATTTTCTCCTTGGACGATCTCGTCAACACCATCATCGTCATATTCATCGTCCTCCTCCTCCTCGTCATAATCATCCTCATCATCCTCGTAATCATCATCATCATCATCATCATCATCATCATCATCATCATCATGAAGAGGAGGAGCCACGACCTCCCCGACACGGCGTGCAGCACGTCGACCAGCCTCTAATACATCTCCGGCCCCCACATCATCGGCAATATCACGTACTGTTGCGGTTATCCCACGTGCAAGTGATCCCCACATTAGATTACTGTTGCTGTTTTAGATGTTGGGGTGTTATTATTCTACCCACAAGTGTTTGGGAGCGCGCCCATTTTGGATTCGCCCCGCCGAACATCATGGGGGACATGACAACGTGGTGAGGGCGATGAAATGGGTGATTGGGGGGAGGACGGTGAGGAGGAGAGTGATGATGATGATATCGGAATCGTTACAGTTGAAGCAATCAAATTCATCCGTACGTTTCATATTGGTGATTACGACACGCTGTATTCGTTGACGCACTTAGGTCTGATCAAGTGTAACCTTACCGGCTCGACCCAAGCAGGCGTCATATAATAAGCCCGATAATTGGGTTGAGAGAAATCAAATTTTGGACTAGGAAAAGTCAAGGAGCGGTTGCAAAGTGTTGCTAAAATTTTTTTTTCATGACGTTGACGACACACAATGATGGATACGGATACGAACAACTCAGGAATAACGAAGACACCATGGTGTGAAGGCACTACTCACTTGTGTATTTGATAGCTCAAGTTTGAACGCTATATCAGAATCCAATCACAAGTTGAGAAGAATGAATTTCTTTCTTCACCGGAATAAATATTCGATCCATTGCTTGAGTTGCACGACAAAGAATCCCTACTCAATATCTGACTGACCAGTGGAACTAATGCCAGCGGTGTTAGCATTCTCTCACGAACGGGTTATTCATAAAATTCAACACTTAAATTTTGTGAGGTGGAATATGTCATCGCTTTACTTCTATCATAATTGTGGCAAGTCGGATACAAAATGTGTTGTGACAATAATTTGAGAGTCTGTACATTATTATAGGGTAATAATAATTAATTCCTCCTCTACTACGTACCTATTCAACAAGATGTAACAACCTGAATCTTGACCCTAGTATCCTCTGGATTCATCACATATAAGTCAATATATTCCACAATATCATCATTGTATTGATTCTCATTATCCTTATACACCAGCGACCATTCCTCAAATACCTGCCAAAATTCACTCAGGGTCAACTTAAGGAGAGTGAAAGGTCGTCTTGCATTTATGTCATGATAGTCTATCATGGGAGAGAAGACAATTGTTTCCCAAAGCGAAAATTCAGGTATCTTGCCTTCGAACAACAATGATGGTATAATCATTGTATCATTTGCATATTGGCCGCCAATATCAAAATCACCCTGCCAACCAAGATCCCTAAATTTATCAACGTCATTGCACTTCAGAAGCGTGGACGTCTTATTGGACTCTTTCCTTGTCACGGGTCGAAATGACACCATCAAGTTGCCAAACATTTCATGACTCTTCATGTATGTTAATGACATTGTGGGTAGTTTCTTATCATTGTCAATCTTCAAACGGAATAAGATCAAGCTACCTTTCTGATCTGACTGCCACCCCGACCGTCTCCGATTGTCCGTCACCCATTGCCAATCCCCGCATGTCACCATTACATTGTCAGCTGTCGTAACATCATTGTCATCATCGAGTACATTAGTCGTGTGTTGCCCATTAGTGTACAGAGAAGATTTGGCATCTATCCTGGCCAGTGGTGAACGACAGATGAAGCATTCATTCAACTTCTCACTTGGACTGACCGTTTCATTCATAAAGAAAGGATACTCCCATCCAATCTTATCGTACCGAATATTGGCCGTTGTATCATTATCTTCTTGACTATCGGTACATCCAAGACCAACGTTAGCAATCTGTAATAATGCATGCATCACTGTATCAGCCACATACTGATGTGTTGACCAGGGTGGGTGATTCTGGGGGTAGTACGCTCCCTTTGTCTTGCGTGTTAGTGGTAAGTAATTGAGCCAATACACCTCACCAGTATCTTGTTCCATATCAAACACGGCCGAACCATTTTTTGACATCATCTGGTCAGCTTGTGGCCAGAGGAGATCAATTGCCTTAGAATGTACATTTTTGAAAATGGTGTTGTTTAGATTGAGTCGCATGTGTCGAACCATCATTCCAAAATCTACAACAGCTAGGCCATAGTGACTCTGCACCTGCTGTATCCAAGAAGGATATATTCCATCATACTCATTATTTTCTGATATATTTACAAATGATGGTATGGCACTGACCATGCTCACAATGACGGTATCTGGAAATGAGTCTATAAATGCTCGAACTATTGCCTCGAACCATGGTTTAGCTGTCCCATAATTTTTATCACTAATTGTATTGTCAAGCAGTATTGCATCAGGTGTAATATTTCTATTGTAATATTCCTCAATAATGGATGGCATCTTTTGTGCAATGTTAACTGAACCTTGTGCATTCTCTTGGTACATTCTCCATTCCACGAGTGAAGAGAAGTTGTCGTTGTTCCCTCCACTACTACGATGTGGAAATAATTCATCAAATCTCCGAGATAGACGTCTTGGCCACGCACAGTCCTCACCAGACTGCACTGATGATTCTCCACAGTTTGAGCCAATAGTAAAGGAATTACCAAATACTGCAATTATCAACGGACGTTGTTGTTGTTCCCCATCCAACAATGTCGTAAGACGTTTGGCAAATACCCGAGCAGGACGAATCCCTCGTCTCGTGGATATTCTTACTCCAACATTGAGCAATTCCGGAGTTAGCACGGTGTGTCTCAATTTGTTAAATTCGTGTATCGTAGATCGTGCCTGTTCGTTGTCTTCCTCTACCGATGAGAATTTTTGTTCGTCATATTCATTTGGATTAGGATCTCCTGTCAACCCTGGACGATCCTTGTGATAGACAATGTCCGACCAGGATGATGGGTCGAGTGATGATATGATTTGTTTACAGAGCTTGTCTTCGTCGTTTTTGGTAAGAATGATGGGATCGTTATTACCGCTTCGTCGAGGCTTGGGAGGAATATTATTGTTGTGATTGATGTTGGGGGTGGATGATGATAAGTAATAATGCAACCGAAAAATGACAAACCAAAATAATGCAATTATTGCAAAGAGGAATAATGCAAGTCGTGAGGTGCGGTGGCGACCTAGCACCTTCATCGTTGATGTTGAGATAAGTATTGATTTTTCAGAGACTCAAGTCTGCGACTGGACCAAGGTTCGTCCTCCCTCTGAGAGCCCATGACACCATCCCTAGTCACTAGAGATAGCCGCACGCCACACCTCTCTCGACCGACAGATAATGTCAGATCGGCTGCGTCATCAGAATGGTAGTGATGATGGAGGGATTAATATGAATGTAACTCGTCGCAAGCCCCCTCCTCGACCTCCTCCACCGCCGCCAAGGAATGATAGTACAATCGATTCTGTCCCTCCGATTATGGAGCATTCACACCTAAAGCAGCAGCAACAACATCGACTATTGCGACCTCCACCGCCTCCCCCTCGAATGGACAAGGTGCCAGCGGTGGCAAAGAGATCCGTGAACCCCAACGATAACAATACTATTACTAATACTGCTACTAATCGTAACAATAATAATCCGAGTTATAATGGCAAAGACGTTATTGATGTGGATCTAACGTTCTCTCCCCCGGAGGATCTAACCTTCTCCCCTCAAGGTGAGGAGAAGGTGGAGGATTATTTGCCACCACCGTCAACAACGAAGGAACGCCTTCGACGTACGAGACCGAGGAACAATGACGACGAGGATGACGATGATAACAGTGTTGTCGAATTGAACTCATCATCATCATCATCATCACGACGAACGAAGAAACGCTCACGGACTGCCGGCTCAACTAGGACGAAACATGACAATGCTGCTGCCAATAATGATTATAATAATGATGATGAAGAGTTATATGAAGTTGAAAAAATAGTTGCTCATCGTATCATAGACAACAATCCTAACAAGGTATTATATAAAACACGATGGAAAGGATGGTCCTCCGCGGATGATACGTGGGAACCAAAAGAAAACGTTGCCAGCACTGGACATATTGATAAGTACGAACGTAACAAGTTACAAAATCAATTAGTTGTAGGATCGCCAGGTGTGGCAATAATACAATATGAAGATGGCGAAAAGGAGATAGTGAACATGACTAATGAAATTTTTCGTACCCATCAAATCAATGATGATGACGATGAGGAGGATGCAATTAATAAGACTCTGGAGCTTATGGAAAAGGAGGTTGTAATGAGAGATTATAATCTAATTGGTACCGGCAAATGGATTGATATACTTTGGAAACATGCTAAGATATACTTTTTATGTAAGATTATTACTTGGACGCCTCCATTAATGACAACAGCACCAACAATGTCTACTACGACGAAGAAAATCAATTTTCAACAACAACAATCTACGAAACAAATCAACAGCAACAAGGGACGAACCACCATTGCTGCTGATAATGCACTAGTAGCCAACAAGGGAAAACGACAACAACGTGATGATGATTCACCGAAATGGCTATCAACATCCAGATCACCATCTCTACACGCTGCTGGCATCACTAGCAGTAGTGGACGAGGGTTCCTCCTACCGACGACAAAGGCAACGTCTAAACCATTATCATCATCGTTGTCGTTGCTGTCATCACGTGAGGCGCAGGTCCTTGAACGACAACGTCGTGTGGCAAATTTACTTGGTGGTGGTGGTCCGAATGATCAACGACATGGGACAATACATTTGGACGCCGTCGATGACAATGATCATGATGGTAATAATGCAATGGCAACATCTATTGAATATGCTGGTACACTTAAACCAAATGATGCTGCCGAGACATTGGCACGTGCACGTCAAAAACGTCAACAGGCTAGTAGTAGTAATAATAACGAATCATCATCAACGTCAAGTCAAAAACGCCCATCGATGATGCGAGGTAGTAGTTCATCCGCCGTGTCCACAGCTGCAGCATCTGTCAAATCGACGTCTACATTTACGAATAAGGGATCACTTGCATCGCTATTACTGTCGAATACAAGTACTGCAAAGTTTATGCAACCCAATGGACCAAAGAAACTACTGAAGCATTATGAAAAGGTTGTGCCAGATGATTATTGGAAGAATATGACATCGTGGGATATCTTGGGTGAGTTAAATGATAGAATGATGTCGACTAAGACAACGACGACCACGATGACGACCAATGACAAGAATAATAATGGATTGAACACAAAAAAGAAGCAGCAGCAACAAAGTTCGACCACCACAACGACAACACTTCCTGACGTTTTTGAATCATATCGGGAATACTGTGCCCTTTGGGCTCCACTATTACTCGAGGAGGCACGTGCACAGCTACTATCGGAGATTATATCTGACATACCGTACTGGAGGAAAGCTAAGATTGAGAAAGGTCCAGTCCGTGTATTCTTAGAACCAAATAAGGCCGACTTGAATTCCTCATTAGACATTATCGGTGTGAGAGTCAAAAATGTACTATCCAATTCGAATGAATACAAAGAGCGATCATTCTTTGTTCATGACATTGTACTACTTATGAGAGAGGAATCGTGTATTTGGGATGCGTATGATGGCAAGTTGTTATTGCAACAAAAAACTCAACAGCAACAACAGAGCAAAGCAGCACGACAACCATCAAGATTTGGAATTGTAGGATATATAGAGTATGGTCGACGGTCGATTGAGGGTTTAACAATACATGTATCCAAAGATTTATGGTCCGATATTGGTACGTCTGAGATGGTATTGATAAAGCTTGGGTGCAATATCACGTCACTACGTGAGTTTACGGCGCTATGTCGAATGGATACTATCCCACTGTCTGAGCACATCCTTGGTGCGAAAATAACATCGAAGAATTCAACGAAGGGAGGGATGGCGAAGTTAAAACGAAAGAATACTGTGGATGCACTCTCGGATGAGCATCTTGAAAAGAAGGATATTCTGTCAATGATTGGTGGGTCATCTGCTCTTGGGAAAGGATTTGCCGAGTACGTGTCACAAAAATTTAACCTATCCCAGCTGGGTGCAATATCAGCATCGGCACAAGATTATGGTAATGGGGGGTTCACGTTGATCAAAGGTCCTCCGGGGACAGGCAAGGTGAGTATAAATATATGACAGACTGCCTTCAATATGCCCCTATATATCATTCATGACAACCTTTCATCATCATTTACGTCACTTCATGCTATAACGGGAACACGACATAACAAGACTACAACACTCTGTGCACTACTGAATGCGTTGCACATACGCCAGATGAATCAATACTTTTACGAAGTCAGAAAGCTTGCCGAATCATTCGATGTTGTGGTTGGTAAGCGTGCATCTGTATCGCTCACTGTGGCCATGAAAAAGAGACCTCGTATCCTCGTATGCGCCCCTAGTAATGCAGCCATTGACAATGTCATTAGTAAGATAATGGAAGATGGCTTTGTCGACGGGAGTGGTCGTCGATACAACCCGTCTATGGCTCGGATAGGGCGAGGTCAGAGTGAATCGGTTAAGGACGTGTGCTTAGAGGAGAAGGTGGAGAGCTACATAACAAAATCCATGGATCTGACACAGCTTGATACATCCATAGAAGGATATAATACAGAATGCCGTCAAATTCACTCGGATATCACAATGCTGAGACAACGTATGCACGCGATGAAAAAAGCAGTAAGTTATCCGCTAGCAAAGGAGTGGGAAATGCGCATCGAAGAGTCTACGGCACGAATTTTCTTCGTGAATCATAATGATAAGACGACAACATACGAAGCCCCACCCCCGCCAGAGCCAGGACAAAAACACTTTCCTCCCGAGGCCATGCCCGAGTATAAGGAATTTGTAGGTCGCGTTGTCAAGTTGATAGAACGGAACAATAAGATTTCCACACAACTCGACCGTTTGTCTCTTTGTCGTGAAGTTTCGACTGCAATTAAAGGGGGTAACAATTGTCAAGCCATGAATTCCATCCGTCAACAAGTTGAGACACACATTTTGGATAATATACATATCGTCACAACAACATTAGGCACTGCTGGCAGTCGTGCCCTTGAGGCTGCGAACAAATTTGAGGTGGTAGTTATAGATGAGGCTGCTCAGAGTGTTGAACCATCAACTCTTGCTGGGTTACAACTTGGGAGCAGTCATGCTATTTTAGTAGGAGATCCACAGGTAACCAAGTCATCTATTACTGCTGATAAATATTATATTGACACACATTTTGAGCTAAATGTCCTTCTCCTCTGCTCCTTCCCACCTCTTCCTCTCTACACAGCAACTTCCTGCCACAATTTTTAACATATCAGGTAGAAATACAAAGTACGACCGCAGTCTTTTCCAGCGATTAGAGGAGGCTGGACATGATGTACACCTACTTGACACACAGTATAGGATGCATCCTGCAATATCGAACTTCCCTCGACAAATATTTTACAGTGGACTGTTGCTTGATGGTCCTAACGTCAAGCATCCTGAGTATGGTAATCCTTTGAAACGTTCAGTATTTCGAAAGTTCCAGGCATTCAAGGTAGGCTTTGAAAATAATGGTTGTTGCAATTGTATTGCAATCATGGACATTTAATAACCTCTTGCATACAACAATCCATGAAATTATTTGTTAGGCTTTCACAATCTTTGACTTGGAGTCTACAGAAGAGCGGGGCGGGACTAGTCTATCAAATTCTGGGGAAGCACACTTGGCTCTGCATCTATTTAATAATCTTCGGAAAGGAACTGATGGGCAGTCTGTGACCTCAAGAGTTGCAGTGGTATGTATAAATATGTGTCAACTATGGACAAAACAATTTTTACCCCTCACGTTCACTGTATGCCATTCCTAGATTACACCCTATTCCCAACAGGCATCACTTTTACGCCGTACTTTTGCTAACAGTCTTGGAGCTGGCTATGAAAAACTGGTGGAGATCAGCAGTGTAGATGCATTTCAGGGACGAGAAGCAAACATAGTTATTTTCTCTTGTGTGCGTGCTGCAGGGAGTAAAGGGATTGGATTTTTGAGTGATGTGAGGAGAATGAATGTAGCCTTGACAAGAAGTAAGCATTTCCTTTTTGTCATAGCAAATACAAAATCAATTACAGTAAATCCGTACTGGAGAGATCTTGTTGAGCAAGCACGTATGAGTGAGGCTGTAATCCAAGTGCCATTTTTGAGTTCACAACAAACAAATTCATTTCCAGACCTTTCAACCCTGAAAGCAATGCCACTGCCACTAAAGGGACCAGCTGCAGTGGAGTATATTGGGGGGTACAAGCATGTGGCCCCCCCTGGGGACAGCCATCAGAGGGACACAAGAGGACAACAACCCACAAGTCCCCAACTTGGTAATGTTGAGGAACAACAGCTCAAAACGATGCCAAATAATGAAGGCCGCAGCCAAGGTACCCGAGGATACCAGTTGTAGGCAATAGGAAAAGAGTAGAAATCACAGATTTATTTTTATTGGGGGCAATCCAAACATGACAACTTGGTTGGTTCAATAATGTTTCTCAGCAAGGCTTGGTATCACCAAGCAGCAGAGAGAGGAGATTCCTCAACAAACTGATGATGCTGAGGCTAAGAATTTAGATGGCACCACAATAAGTGTACAGAATTGTTCCAACAAGAAAGCAACTCTAGACAGCCAAGCCGATGCAATCATGTGTTGCGCACACCTGAGGACAGCCAATAAATGTTGCACCAGCCCCAGCCTTAATTCGGGAAGGGCAGGTGCAAGGACAAAGCAACTGGAGACAATCATTGACCAACCACCATTGAAAGAAACAAAACATCTCCCCTGCACTGCTTCATTTGCTATAACTAAGGGACAGATCCAGGAGGATGATGCAACAGTAATGCACTAGGCCAAAAGGAAATATGGTTGTCCTCTTCATGGGTTTCTTGACCTGTTTGAAGAGCAGAACACTGGCTACTTCTGCTATTGTATGGAATAAAACAAATTTTCTGCTGCAGCCTGTAGGTGATTCTGTTGTCATTTTCATAAAATTGCATGACATCAGCACCAATCCATCATCACCATTCCATTTCCATCATTTTATCAATATCCACTCTCTGCCTTGTCAGGCTCTGATGGATTTTGCTTTGTTTTTACAGTCTATTGGTGAGAGAGAGAGACAGTCATCTACCAACCTGGAATACCCTGTTTGGTTGACACTCTGGGGTAAAGGAACATTCAGTTTGAGCATTTTTCTAGCTCAACTATTATTATTATATCCAACAGCATATACACTATCAAAGTGACACTGGAGCCCCTCCAGCACCAAATGATTGGATGTTGGATTTGCAGTTGCAGGAATGTCTTTTCCAGTAAGTCAGAGTCAGTGCCAATCTAAAATTCAATCAGTCCTTACTCTGCTATAGTCATGACTTCATACATAAAATACAGTTGCTGGAGGCCATATCAAACAGCAACATTGTTGTATCAAGAATAAACCTTAATGGTGGCTACTGGCTTACTTACTGGCTTACTTACTGGCAGTGCATCCCATCAAATTGTTGTTAAAATACTCATTTACTTTGGAACCTTATTACCCAGCCCGCTGGCCTCAACCCATGTAAGATTAACTGGCCTGAAACCACCAACTTCAACCTTAACCAACAGGTGGACTATGGTGTCTAACACAATATCCTCTCAGATCAAGATGACTCAACCTTTCTTTCTTGTCTTTGAGTGCAATGACAACACCCTTGCTGCACATCCAAAACTGCAATATAATTTCTGATTGTAACACTAACACATCCAGGAACAAGGAGGTTCACTTTAATCATTGCTCTAAACGAGATATTTATGTAAATGCTGTATTTATTTCTTATCCTCATTTTCTGTTAAATGATACCACCGTCGCCCTTGACGCGCTTCGCAACCAAGAAGCCACCTACATCAGATGATCACCCCAGCGACAACAACGACGACGGGGGAGAGAATACTATAAGCGGAATCTTCCGAGGAATTGCCGCAGCGACGCGTAAGGCAGCGCTTGTAGCAAAGAAAGCCGTCATCGGTGGCGTCAGTGGAGGAATTGGAGTAAAGCAGGTGATTCGAGTGGTGGGCGAAACACGTCCATTGGCATTTGCATCCGAGGGTGCAGTTGCTGGAGATGCTGTATTACCTCGATGGGCATACTACGGTGCATGGGGACTGAGTGGGGTGGCAGTCGGTGCGGATATTTATAACAAGTATGATGATGCGCCTGCTACCGTGAAGAATAATACTGTGCTATATTGGACAGCATTTCATATCCCAGCGAGTCTCGTCATCCCGGCGATGATTATACACAAGGTTGTACATTACGCTGAAAAGTTTGTTCAGAATCCAAAAGGCATGGCTAGTAACTTCCCTCCGCGAGCGAAAGCTCTGACTCCAGTGGCTGCGGCCATGATTAGTATTATACCGGTTGTACCAGCCGTCGACCATGCAGCGGAAGCGATCATGGAACCGACGCTAGGGGCGTATCTGGGATTGAATTTTCATCATGATAATCACAATGACAATAATACGCATGTCGAGGCGAATCCTGAATCGAAAGAGGATCATACTTCAAAGGAAAAGAAGGCTTGATAGTTCATCTCGTATGTAATTATAACTGATGCGGTTAAAATGAGCTACTCTTCGTTCAGTTCTCTAATTCAGGTAATTCAAATGCAATGCGTAAATTCACTGCTTGACCAACGCTGACTTCACTCCCTTCTTCTCAAAGTGCACTGCTAATCGAATTGCGACTGTGCTTAATGTTTCTCACTTCTCCCAACTCCCCATTCAGGTGCGACGCACTTATTAATTCATGACAAATCACTACACAGCCTACAATAGGATGAATGAGATGACTCTCAACACGATATAATCTCTCGTCATCAACCCTCCTTGGCTCTATGATGGGGCCTTGGACGACGCAGATTTCTCCATCATTTTCGTATCGCAAAGCCTGGAATAATTTGGGACCGGGCAAAACAAGAACACCCCGCAATTTGAATATATCTAGCAACTCAACTGCCTCAATAGTAATTTTGTGATCTGGACCAAGGACACGGCGACTCATTGTGGCTAACTTTGTGATGAGTCGCTCAGCTTCAATACAGTGGTTAGCATTCCATAGCCCCCTAGAATAAAGTAATCCTGATCGTATTGTATCTTCTGAATCCATACCATTTCTTTTTATATTGTTCTCATAAAGAGAGAAAACAGTACTTACTGCTGCAGGTGACATCCTTTCATCATTTGATTGCATCTTCGCAGTGACTCCATCAATTTTACCTTCCACACGCTTAGCCGCTCCTGCCATGCCAATAAGATTATAGAATGCACGAGCTTTTTTAAAATGTGTGATTGCAGTCATCATCCCTTCTTCAGCTCGCAACACAGTTCCCCAACATTTCATATGTGAATCCTTCATAATTGCCGCACATCAGTCTGTAATACTGATACTCCTCACTGAGTTTAGGCATGTGCACCCAACTACTCATGTTGAGGTCTTTCTTCGTTTTGTTGACAGTCGATATCAATTGATTGCTGAGCGATTTACATTCCACCAGCAATTCTCCCTGGCTGTCATCGATATTTTTGAGCAAAGCGGCGATCTTTGTGCGAAGAGAATCCATTACTTTCATTCTATCCCACTTATTGTTTCCTTCATGGCCATAGGTTGTCTCCGCAAATGAAACAAACGCGGATGATAAATCTATTGCCAATTGGTTCTGAAACGGCTGCTTACAGTTATTACAAAATTTCCAAGGAATATGAAATTCAGCTAGGATCGCCGCTTTGC
>Ga0247843_1001621_pt1 | contig 44586 bp, 36 predicted proteins | sample LaCruzMarch2017__FD_192420 | JGI IMG/M metagenome (GOLD analysis project Ga0247843, IMG submission 192420) | Freshwater microbial communities from meromictic Lake La Cruz, Castile-La Mancha, Spain - LaCruzMarch2017_8m | ecosystem: Environmental > Aquatic > Freshwater > Lake | place: Spain...
TGGAGGCCTGTGCGATCCCTGGCGAAGGTTCGTGCGGCGGGATGTATACGGCCAACACGATGGCCTCGGCGATCGAGGCGCTGGGCATGTCGCTGCCGAACTCGTCCGCGCAGGCGGCGGTGTCGGACGACAAGATGCGCGATTGCTTCGATGCGGGCGCGGCCGTGTTGAACATGCTGCAAAAGGGCATCAAGCCGCGCGACATCATGACCCGCAAGGCCTTCGAGAACGCCATCACGGTGGTGATCGCGCTCGGCGGATCGACCAATGCGGTGCTGCACCTGCTGGCGATGGCGCACTCGGCGGACGTCGAGCTTTCGATCGACGACTTCACGGAGATCGGCAAGCGCGTGCCGCTGCTGGCCGACCTCAAGCCGTCCGGCAAGTATTCGATGGCCGCGCTGGTGGCGATCGGCGGCACGGTGCCGCTGCTGCGGATCCTGCTAGAAGCCGGGTTGCTGCATGGCGACTGCCTGACGGTCACCGGCAAGACCTTGGCCGAGAACCTTGCCAACTCGCCTCTGCACTACCCGGCGGGCCAGCAGATCATCCGGCCGCTGAGCGATCCGATCAAGAAGGACAGCCACCTGCGCATCCTCTACGGCAACCTCGCCCCCGGCGGCGCGGTGGCGAAGATCACCGGCAAGGAAGGCGAGCAGTTCACCGGCAAGGCGAAGGTATTCGACTCCGAGGACGAAGCGCTGAAGTCCATCCTCGCCGGCCACATCGTGGATGGCGACGTGATCGTGATCCGCCGCGAAGGGCCGAAGGGTGGTCCGGGAATGCGCGAGATGCTGGGGCCGACGAGTGCCATCATGGGCCGCGGGCTCGGCAAGACGGTCGCGCTGATCACCGACGGCCGCTTCTCCGGCGGCAGCCACGGTTTCGTGGTGGGACACATCACGCCGGAAGCGCACGACGGCGGACCGATCGGGCTGCTGGTGGACGGCGATGTCATCACCATCGATGCGAAGAACAACACGATCTCGGTGGATCTCGACGACTCCGCCTTGAAAGCCCGCCGTGAGAACTGGACCCAGCCGGCCCCGCGCTACACCCGCGGCGTGCTGGCGAAGTATGCCAAGCTCACGACCAGCGCCAGCGAGGGCGCGGTGACGGACAAATACCTCTGAGTCCTAGAGCTTCCGAGCCGCGGCCAGGGTCATGCGGACGTCGCCGATGAAGACTTCCGAGCGAAGCTCGACGGGGATGCGGTTGGCATCGTCGGAGAGCCAGAGGGTGGTGCTTTTCATCTTCTGATAGGGAAGCAGCGCCTTGGTTTTCGGGTCGATCTTCTGGAGGGCGACGGAGAGCTTGATGGTGTCGCGGCCGTCGAATTGCTCGCGGCCGAGGACCTGCACGCGCAAGAGGTAGGGCTTGTCGAAGGGGAGGATGGGCAGCACCAGCTTGTCGCCGGTCGCCAGCTTGTGGCTGCGGACCTGAAGCATCGCGGAGAAGACATCGTGCATCGGCGTGAAGCGGAGTTCGCTGGCCACGGTGCCCTCCTTGCCGTTCTTGGTGATGCGGGTGGTGACCTCGGTCCGGATCAGGGTGCCGGCCCAGGTGTTCTGGATGGTGTTGGTCTCGTCGCCCTCGTCCTGGACGCCGACGCAGACCCGGGGGCGGAGGGTCGCGGGGTCGAGGCGGGAGAGGATGGCGATCTTCGAGTGATAGAGCTTCGAGGCGACCCCGGTGCTTCCTCCCACCACGCGGGCGGAGTAGTCCGAGGGAAACTTCGGGTCCGGCTTGCCGAAGGTGAAGGTGAGCTTCCCGGCGGAGAGCATGCCTTTCCAAGAAAGGCGGTAGTCAAACTCCTGGGGCGCGAGCTTGGGATGGGGGCCGAGTTTGGGCGGGGTGATTTCTTTCTGCCAGTCCGCCAGCGCGGGAAGGCTGAAGGCGAAGAGCAGGGAGAGGATTTTCATGCGATCCTCAAGCTCCGCGTGATGAGGCTGCAAGCAAGCGGTTTCGGAGAGGGTGCGTCTCGCGCCCTCTCCGTTTAGCAGCAGGCCGGGCTGAGCGGGCGCTCGTCTTCGGTGGCGGGGGCGGCGAGGGACGGGTTCGGCGCGAGGGTGCCGAGGCCGAGCTTGGCGAGCAGGGCGCGGTCGGCCTCGATTGCAGGGTTCTTCGCGGTGAGCAGCTTGTCGCCGTAGAAAATCGAGTTCGCGCCGGCGAAGTAGCAGAGTGCCTGGGTCTCGTCCGACATCCGGGTGCGGCCGGCGGAGAGGCGGACCTTGGCTTTCGGCACGGCGATGCGGGTGACGGCGATCATGCGGGCGACGTCGAAGCCGTCGACGGCCTCCTTGCCTTCCAGCGGGGTGCCGGGCATCGGCATCAGCGAGTTGATCGGCACGCTCTCGGGCTGCGGGTTGAACTCGGAGATGACCTCGAGCATTTTCAAGCGGTCGTCGGTGGTTTCACCGAGCCCGAGGATGCCGCCGCAGCAAACCGACATCCCGGCGTCCTGCACGTTACGGATGGTCCGCAGGCGGTCGTCATAGGTGTGCGTGGTGACGATGTTCGGGTAGTGCTCCGGCGAGGTGTCGAGGTTGTGGTTGTAAGCGGTGACGCCGGCTTCCTTGAGTGCCTTGGCTTCGTCGGGGCCGAGCTCGCCGAGGGTCACGCAGACTTCCATGCCGAGGGTCGAGACGTCGCGGACGATGTCGAGCACCTGCTCGAAGCGCTGGGTCCCGCCGCGCACACCGCGCCAGGCGGCACCCATGCAAAAGCGGGTCGAGCCGGTGTCGCGGGCCGCCGTGGCGCGCTCCATGATGACGTCCTTGCTCAACAACCGCTCTGCTTCGACGCCCGAGTTGTAGCGGGCGGACTGGGCGCAGTAGGAGCAGTCTTCCGAGCAGCCGCCGGTCTTGATGGAGAGGAGCGTGCAGAGCTGGACATCGTTCTCCGGCCAGTTCGCCTCGTGCACGGCGCGGGCCTGCTTGAGGAGTTCGAAGAAGGGGAGCGAGTGGAGGCGCTTGAGTTCGGAAAAGAGCATGAAAACGGAGATTAGGAGATTAGGAAATTGAGCGATTGGGGTCCGATGCGAGTGTCTTCCTTGGCACTTGGCACTTCTTCATTTGGAACTTCTCACCGCACCCAGCCTTCGCCGACCGGCATTTTGCCTTGGCCGACGACGGTGTAGTCGGTCTTGCCCATGGCACCTTCGAGCTTGTGGCCGAACTGGCTTTTCCAGACCTTGCTCATGCTTTCGGCGGTGTGGCAGCCCCAGCTTTTGCAGTAGGCGTCCTTGGCGAAGATCGAGCCGCGGATTTTCCCGAGATCCCGCTCGTGCAGCCAGACGGTGCAGGAACCCATGATCGCACCGCTGTAGTCGAGCATGAAGCAGTGGCGGTTGGAATGGCCGAAGTAGTCGAAGGTCTGGACCGATCCACGCGGGCGGCTGTTGATCGCGGAAATCACGCCGGGGCTGCTATCGACCCAGACCAGGCTGACGCTGCGCTTGCGGGCGAGGTCGGCGATCCAGGTGGTGTAGGGCTGGGAGTCCTCCTTGCCGCGTGTCGTGTAGGTCGGGCGATAGACAATCCAGACGATCGGCGCGTTTTCGCCGTAGGCCTGGCGGATCTCGACCATGCGCAAGGTGGAGGCGCGGATGAAGTTCGCCCACCAGCGGTCGTGCTGGTCGCGGGGGACGCGGAGATCTTCCCACTTCCGCAGCGCGGGGCCGCCGGTCAGGATGAGGTGCTCGGCGGAGGCAAAGGAAACGAGCGCGAGGAAGGCGAGAAGGACGAGGCGCATGGGGGGATTGTAGGGATCAGAGGCGGGGTTGCAATACCCGGGAGCGCCGGTCTTCAGACCGGCCGCGTGGACCATTCGAGCCGGTCTGAAGACCGGCGCTCCCGGGAAGGGTCAAAGGGCCTTCGCCATCTTTTCAAGGCCTTCGAGCATGCGGGCGCGGGGGCAGCCGAAATTGAAGCGGATCCAGCCGGGCCAGCCGAAAAAAGCGCCGTCGGAGAGGAAGAGGCCGGCCTTTTTCTCGAAGTGCTGCGCGGGGTTGTCGACACCCATGCCGCGGGCATCGAGCCAGGCGAGGTAGGTCGCCTCGCCGGGGACGACTTGGATCGATGGCATGCGCTTGGCCACGAAGGCATCGAGCTCGGCGCGGTTGCCGCGGAGGTAGGCGAGCAGCTGCTGGCGCCAGGGCTCGCCGTGGCGGTAGGCGGCTTCGGCGGCGTAGTAGGAAAGGGCGTTGATTTCCGACAGCGTGTGGCCGCGCTGGGCGCCGAACTTGCGGCGGATCGAGTCGTCAGGAATGACCGCGAAGGCGTAGCCGAGACCGGCGATGTTCCAGGTCTTGCTCGGGGAAAGCAGGGTGATGGTGTGCTGGCGGAGCTCGTCGGGAAGCTCCAGCGCGGAGAAGTGCGGGGTCTTTTCCGTATCGAGCACGAGGTCGCAGTGGATTTCGTCGGAGACGAGGACGAGGTGGTGATTGGCGCAGAAGCGGGCGAGCCGGGTGACTTCCTCTTTGGAAAAGACGCGGCCGAGCGGGTTCTGCGGATTGCAGAGGAGGAAGACCTTGGTTTGCGGGGTGACGGCGGCTTCCATCGCGGCCCAGTCGAACTCGTGGCGGCCGTCGATCTCGACATGATCGACGGTGAGGAGCGCCGCGGGGCCATCGTGGTGCACGCCGATGAAGGGCGGGTAAACCGGGGTGCAGGTCATCAGCGCTTCGCCCGCCTGGCAGAAGGCGCGGCCGGCGAGGGAAAGGGCGGGCACCAGGCCGCCGAGGTGGAGGATTTGTTCGCGCGGGACCTTCACGCCGCGCTGGGCGGCGAGGTAGAGGTCGATGGCCTCGTTCAGTCCTTCATGGGCCTGGGCGTAGCCGAAAATCCCGTGGTCCACGCGGCGGTGGAGGGCCTCGATGATCTCCGGGGCCGAGGCGAAATCCATGTCGGCGACCCAGAAGGGATCGAGCTCCGGGCGGCGGTCGTATTTGATGCAGCCGGTGCCCTTGCGGGTGATGGGGACGTCGAAGTCGTAGGTCACGGGCGGGTTTTATTCCGCCATGGGGCGCTTGCAAGCCGCGAGGTCGGCGGGCGTGGGCCTTCGATCTCCTGGACCGCGGAAATCAAAGTCAGCGGTCCAGCAAGAGAGACGCAGCAAAGGCGCCGTCGGTGCCGTCGCGCTGGGGCAGGGCCTGGCGGGTGCCGGCGAGGTGAAGCTCGGGGTGGTCGATCAACACGTTGGCGATCAGCTCCTCGTTTTCTTCGGCTTCGATCGAGCAGGTGGAATAGACGATCCGGCCGCCGGGCTTGAGGCAGGGCAGGGCGTTCTCGAGGATCTGGCGCTGGAGCTTGGTCAGCTCGGTGATGTCGGCGGGACGAAGGCGCCAGCGGACATCGACGCGGCGGCGGAAGACACCGGTGTTCGAGCACGGGACGTCGAGCAGGATGGCATCGAAGGCGCCGTGCCATTTTTCCGGGGCGGGCAGCGACCAGTCGTGGACCTCGATGCCGGCGCTGCCGCAATGGAGGCGCTCGAGGTTTTCGCGGAGGCGGGGCAGGCGCTTGTCGTTGGAATCGGTGCAGAGCAGGTCCCTGGCGGAGCCCTGGGCGGCGGCGATCAGGAAGGCCTTGCCGCCGGGTGCGGCGCAGGCGTCGAGGATCTTCTCGCCGGGCTGGGGGTCGAGCAGTTCGACGGAGTGGCGGGTGGCGGGGTCCTGGATGTAGATCTGTCCTTTGGCGAGGAGGTCGGAGGGGACCTGGCCTTCGATCTTGATGAAGCCGGGAGGCAGTTCTTCCGCTTCAGGATCCTCGCTGACGGTGTGGAGAGCAGCGCTCCCGGCGGCCAGCGGATTGATGCGGGCGTAGGTCGGCGCGGGGCAGTTGTTGAAATCCATCAGCGCGAGGGTGTCCTCTTTGCCGAAGGCCTTCTTCCAGCGTTTGAAAAGCCAGTCGGGGTGGGAATAGACGACCTCCGGAGCGACTTTTTCGAAGTCATAGAGGTTCTTGCGGGTGGCGATGGCGCGGCGGAGGACGGCGTTGATCAGCCCGCGGACGCCGCTTTTGCCGAGTTCCACGGTTTCAAAGACCGCGGCGTGGTCGGGCAGGCGGAGGATCAGGAGCTGGCAAAGGCCGACGCGCAGGATGTCGCGGGTCTCGTCGTCCAGCTTGCCCTTGCGCAGCTCGGCGATCCAATGGTCGAGCAGCCGGAGGTTGCGCAGCACGCCGAGCACGATGGCATTGAGCAGCGCGCGGTCGGCGGAGGTCAGGCTGTTGCGCGAGGCATGGCGTTCGATCAGCCCGTCGGCGTAAACATGGCCCTTCGACCAGGCCCGGAGGATGGAGACGGCGGCGCGGCGGGGTGATTTCATGAAGGAGCAATAGAGGCCAGAGTCCAGAGACAAGACGAGAAACGAAAGAGGCACGGACCAAACGCCCGTGCCTCTTCTGGTTCAAGTCTTGTTTCTGGACTCTGGGCTCTGGTTTCGAGCTTCAGCGGCCGATCGAGATGTATTCGAGGCCGGCGGCCTTGACGTCCTTCGGGTCGAGCAGGTTGCGGCCGTCGAAGATCAACGGGGTGCGCAGGCGCTTCTTGATCTCGTGGAGGTCGGCCTTGGCGAAGGCGGGCCACTCGGTCGCGATGACCAGGCAGTCGGCGCCGTCGAGCGTGGCATACATGTCCTCGTGGTAGCTGATGTCACCCTTGAGCTCGCCGAATTTCTGGGCGGTGCCGAGGGCTTCCGGATCGGTGGCGGCGAGTATGGCGCCCTCCGAGAGCATCTTCTGGGCGAGCTTGATGGCGACCGATTCGCGGACGTCGTCGGTGTTCTGTTTGAAGGCGAGGCCCCAGAGGGCAATCTTCTTCTCGCGGAAGACCCAGAGCTTTTCGCGGACCTTGTTCAGGAATCGGTCGAGCTGGTCGGCGTTGATCTTCTCCACTTCCTTCAGCAGGCCGAAGGGCTGGCCAAGGGTTTCGGAGATGTGGATGAAGGCCTTGATGTCCTTGGGGAAGCAGGAGCCGCCGTAGCCGAGGCCGGCGTTGAGGAACGAGCGGCCGATCCGCTTGTCCATGCCGATGCCCTCCGCGACCTTCTCGACGTCGGCGCCGGAGGCCTCACAGATGTTGGCCACGGCGTTGATGTAGGAAATCTTGAGCGCGAGGAACGAGTTCGCGGCGTGCTTGATCAGCTCGGCCGAGTTGATGTCGGTGACCAGGACCGGGGCGACGAAGGGCTCGTAAATCTTCTGCATGTAGGCCAGCGCGCGGTCGTCGTTGGAGCCGATGACGACGCGGTCCGGGTGGAGCAGGTCATCGACAGCGCAGCCTTCGCGCAGGAACTCGGGATTGGAAACCACGCCGAACTCGACGCCCGGAGGCGCGTAGCGGCGGACGGTTTGCTCGACCTTGTCGCCGGTCTTCACGGGGACGGTCGACTTGTCGACGATCACCCGGTAGCCGAGTTCGGGGGTGAGGCACTGGGCGATCTCGCGGGCGACCTTTTCGATGAAGGAAAGGTCGACCGAGCCGTCCGGTTGTGGCGGGGTCGGGACGGCGATGAAGATCACGTCGCTGTTGCGGACGCCTTCCTCGGTGGAGGTGGTGAATTTCAAGCGGCCGGCGGCCACGTTCGACTTCACGAGCTCCTCGAGTCCGGGTTCGTAGATGGGAACCTTGCCTTCGAGGAGGGTTTTGACCTTTTCGGGATTGTTGTCCACGCAGGTCACTTCATGTCCGACTTCGGCGAAGCAGGTGCCGGAGGTAAGTCCGACGTAGCCGGTGCCGATGATGCTGATTTTCATGATGTAGGGGGGGGAGGCGGGAGGTGATCTAGCAGCCGGGCCTGCCCACTGCAACCCCCGCGAACGCGTAGGTTCAGCGGAAATCAGGCCATTTGTTGCCAGAAAAGCCGGGCCGCGATGCCTACGCCGATGACCGCCACAATCACCCGCACGGCGGTGGCGGGGATCTTCTGACCGTAGTGGCTGCCGAGGAAATAGCCGGGGATCGAACCCGCGATCAGCCAGCCCGCGAGGCGCCAGTCGACGGCATCGGAGTAGATGAAATAGACCACCGAGGCGACGTTGCAGAGCAGGCCGAGCAGGGATTTCAGGGCGTTGATGCGGTGGACGTCCTTCATTCCCACCAGGCTGAGCCCGGCGAGCATCATGATCCCGATGCCCGCGCCGAAATAGCCGCCGTAGACCGCGACGCCGGTCTGGAAGGCGATGCCTGCTGGGCTCGGGCGCGAAGGTTCTGGGTCGTCGGGCGACGAGTGCCGGTTCGCCCAGCGGCGGAGCGGGCCGTTCAAAAGGAACAGCGCGGTGGCCATCAGCAGGAGCCAGGGCACGACGCGGTCGAAAACGCCGGGCGGCATCGCGAGCAGCAGCCAGCCGCCGGCGAGGCCGCCGAGCAGGCTGACGAGGCCCAGCGGGAGGATCCACGATTTCACCTCGGCCAGCCTTTTCCGGAAGGCCCAGACGCTGCCGGGCATCCCGACGAACAAGGCGACGGTGGAAGTGGTGTTTGCCATCACGCCGCTCAAGCCTGCGGCGAGAAGGGCGGGGAAGGTGAGCATCGTCCCGCCGCCGGCCACGGAATTCATCACCGCGGCGAGGAAGCCGGCGGCGAGGACGATCCATTCGGTGGGTTGGGGCACGCCGGCAGGTTAGGGTGCGAAATAGGGCGCGTCGCAAGTTGGAAAGGACTCAGGGCAGAATCCGGTCTTCGGCCACCGCGATCCATTGGCCGGCGATCTTGCTCTCGAGCTTCAAGCCCAGTCCGCCGGCCGGGATCCCGGCCGATGGATAGACCTGGATCCGGAACGAGATCTCGCCGTCCGGCGCAGTGAAGTCGGGAGTGCCGTCGGCATCGGTATCGGAGAAAAGGCTGTCGCCGGATTCGCCGAACGAGCCGTTGCCGTTGGCATCGACCGCGACCAGACGATCTCCCGCGTCGTAGAGCTCGACCCGCGCGGCCGAAGCCGCGGTGATGCGGAAATTCGCCGGCAGCTTGGAATCCCCGGCCTGCATGAAGTGGTGGTGGATCGGGATGCTGTAGAACGGATTGCTTTTGAACTCCCCGGCTTCGATCACCGCGGAAGAGACACCCTCTTCGGCGGGGTCGAAGGACCACACCGATTGTCGGTCGGGCTGACCGGGGGAGCTCCACACGGTGGTGAGCGTGCCTTTCGAGATCGCGTCGGGCAACGCGGAGAGTTCAATGAGGGCGAAGCTGCCGGGCTCGATCCTGACCTTGGACAGGCGGTCGCTGCCGACGGTGCCCAGTTTCACGAGGGCTTCGCCGGTGCCGGCGTCCCAAGTCGCGTCTGCGGGGATTCCGTCGAAGGCCAGGGTTCCTTCGACCGCTTGGGCGGAGGGGTTGGTGAGAGTCAGCTTGCCTCGCAGCGGGCGTCCCTTTACCGGGATCACCAGCGAGCGGAGCGGCTGGAGGTCGGTGGCGATCTTGGGCGACGCGGGATTCCCGGAGGCAGGGGAAACGCGGGTGGCGAGCAAGTCCGTGACTTCCTTGGCGATACGGGGCGGGATCCTCTCCTTGTTCGCTGCCAGCTCGCCCGCTTCGGCGGCGGCGGCGTCGGTGCCGGTCGCGTCGCCGCTGCGGGCGAGAAGGACGGAAAGACGTGCCAGTTCCCCGGGCAGTTTGGGAAAGAGATCGAAGGCACGTGCCAGGCGCACCGCTTCCCGCTGCATCGCGAGCGCTTCGCCCAACCGGCCGGATTGATCGAGAAAGCGGGCATAGAGGGAATAGAGTTCGCCTTCGTCGATCTTGCGGCCCCAGTCCCGGGTGTTCTGAAGGACGGCTTGCAGCTCGGCCTCGACCGTTGCGGGTGCTGCGGTTCCTGCATCAAGCAGGAGGCGGATCCGCTCGATGCGGGCGGAATGATTGCCCTCCTCGGCAAGCTTCGACAGGAGGGAGAGGGCCTCTTCCTGACGGCCGAGCCGGGCGAGGCAGCGGGCTTTGGTGATTTCAACCTCTTTCCAGGATCCGGAATGAACCAAGGGGTTGTTCCGCAGTTTCTCGTGGATCTCGTCGAGTTCCACAAGCAGGGCCTGGTCGGCATCACCAAGGGTAATACGGATCGCGAGCCTCTGGTGGCGTGCTCTGACAAGGGTCCGGTTCTGATAAACATCCGGCCATCCCTTCTTGAGAATGGCGTCGTACTCGGCATCGGCGGCCTCCGTCAGGCCCAGCATCATAAGCGTTGCCGCGATGTCCATGCGGTGCTTGTACCAGTAGTTCTCTGGTTCGGCGATGCTGGCGCGCTTCCGTTCGATCCAGTCGCAAGCCGCAAAATTGCGCTCGAGCGATTTTTTCCAGTTTCCGCCGAGGAGATCGAGTCCAGCCATCGCACCCATCGCTCCGGCGAATGAATGCGGCATTTCACCGGAGTAACGCACCCATCCGGTCGGATCGATTACGGAAATGCCCCGTGTCGGTGGTCCGGGGAACGCGCGGAGGCGCACTTCGGGAAGCAGCGGTAACGCGGGTCCGCGGTCGGGATGAGCCGCCGGGTCGAGGTCGACCAGGCGGCGCCCCATTTCCTCAAAGAACGGTTCCAAAGCGCGGTTTGCGGCACCGTAGCGGTGGACGATCCGGAGTTGGTTTGTGGTGTTGGTGACCAGGTCGTCGGCTAGCAGGAGCGCTTCGAGCGAGCGATTTTTAAATTGGAGCCACTCGAACAAGGATGCCGCCCAGGCCGGGTCGGTCCTGCCGCTCCGGACCTGGGCCTCGCGCCAGACGGCGAGGTGGAATTTGTAGAAATCACCGCCGGCGTCGATGTATCCAGGCAGCTCCTGCTCGAGCAGGTCGAGTGCGGCGGTGGTCCCGGATTTTCGCTGGGTGGCGACTGCGGCGGAAATGATTTCCGCAGGGGGCTTGGGCTTGAGGCCCGCGCTTTTCATGAAGGCCCGGCCGGGTCCATGGGCGGGATAGCCGGTGGGAAGCATGCCATATTCGAAGAGGCCTCTCGCCGAACTCACGGTCAGGGCGAATTTCAGCGGGGGAAACTTCTTGGAGGGAAGTCCGAACCAGATGATGTAATTCTTGGACGGGACGAGATCCTTGTTGGGGAAGTACTGTTGGGTGAAGGATCCGCAGTCGGGAAAGAGTGCCCGGAAGCGCGGAAACCGGGTGTTCTCGCGCCGTTCGTGGAACAGTTGGAAATTCACGTCAACCGGGTCTTCGGGCAGGATGTACCAGTTCAGGCCTTTGGCTTCTTCATCCGGCACCGGGTAGGCGAACATCCACATGACCGGGCCGTCGAGCCATTCGGGTGCGGTGAAGCGGAAGCCGGTGTAGAACTTGCCGTCGTATTCCAGCGGCTTTTCCCGGGGCGGCAGGGTATGGACGGTGGCGAAAGGGATTTCGGCCCGCTTCATCTCCACCAAGGGGAATTGCGCGGAGTTCTCCCGCAGGAAACCATGGAACCGTTCCTTTCGCTCTTCTTTGGTCTGGGCAAGCGCCGGGGTTGCGCAGACAAGGGCCACTAAAGGTGCGATCAGCGGCAATAAAATTCTCACGATGTCAGACTGCTGGACGGCCGGGGGGAGGGGCAAGCCGAATCAGGTGACACTGAAACGTCCGGATTCGGCATTGAAAATCCGGATCTCCCCGCCAATCTCGCCGCCCCATGTCCGAACGGAAGACCCTTGAAGAGCGCGCGCAGATGACCGACCTGGAGCGCCTGCGGCACTCCAGCGCCCATGTGATGGCCACCGCGATCCTGCGCATTTGGCCCGATGCCCAGTTTGCGTACGGCCCGCCGATCGAGACCGGATTCTACTACGACTTCGAGATGAAGCACCGGATCACGCCGGACGACTTCGAGAAGATCGAGGCGGAGATGAAGAAGATCGCGAAGGAGAACCAGAAGTTCGACTACAAGGCGATCACCCGCGAGGAAGCCAAGGCGATGGCCGAAAGCGGCCGGCTTGGCGGGCTTTCCGAGCGGCCGGGGAATCCGAGCCGCTTCAAGCTCGACCTGATCGACAAGATCCCCGAGGGCGAGACGATTTCCTGCTTCCAGAATGGCGAGTTCATCGACCTCTGCGCCGGGCCGCACGTCGGCTACACGTCGAAGTGCAAGAACGTGAAGCTGATGTCGGTGTCGTCGTCGTTCTACCTCGGCGACGAGTCGAAAGGTCAGCTCCAGCGGCTTTACGGCACGGCCTTTGAAAGCAAGGAGCTGCTGGAAGAGCACCTCAACCGGCTGGAGGAAGCGAAGAAGCGCGACCACCGCCGGCTCGGCAAGGAACTGCATCTTTTCCACATCGACGAAGCGGTCGGCCAGGGTCTCATCCTGTGGAAGCCGAAGGGCGGGCTGATCCGCCGGGCCTTGCAGGATTTCATCACGCAGGAACTCGACAAGCAGGGCTACTGGCAGGTGTTCACGCCGCACATCGGCAAGCTCGACCTTTACCGGACCTCGGGGCACTTTCCCTACTACCAGGAGAGCCAGTATCCGCCGATCGCCGAGCGCGATGCCTTGGAAAAGCTGGCGGACGAGGACGCGACCTGCGCCACGCTGATCAACGGGCTCTCCGACGGGACCATCGAGGGCTACATGCTCAAGCCGATGAACTGCCCGCACCACATCAAGATCTTCGCCAGCGAGCATCGCTCGTATCGCGATCTGCCGGTGCGCCTCGCGGAGTTCGGCACGGTTTACCGCTGGGAGCAATCCGGCGAGCTGGGCGGGATGACGCGGGTCCGCGGCTTCACCCAGGACGATGCCCACCTGTTCTGCACGCCCGACCAGGTCGCGGCGGAACTGGTCGGCTGCCTGAGCCTGGTCAAGACGGTGCTTACCACGCTGGGCATGACGAATTACCGGGTCCGGGTCGGTTTGCGCGATCCGGATGACAGCAAGTTCACCGGCGATCCGGCGAAGTGGGACATGGCCGAAGACGCCTGCCGTGCCGCCGCCGCCACGCTCGGCGTGCCCTTCACCGAGGAAGCCGGCGAGGCCGCGTTCTACGGCCCGAAGATCGACTTCGTGGTCAAGGACGTGATCGGCCGCGATTGGCAGCTCGGCACCGTGCAGGTCGATTATGTCCTGCCGGAGCGCTTCGATCTCAGCTACGTCGGATCCGACAACAGTCCTCACCGTCCGGTGATGATCCACCGCGCGCCCTTCGGCTCGCTCGAGCGCTTCACCGGTTTGCTGATCGAGCACTTCGAAGGGAAGTTCCCGACCTGGCTCTCGCCGGAGCAGGTCCGCGTGCTGCCGATCTCCGAGAAATTCCTCGAAGCTGCGGAATCCGTCACGACGCAGCTCGCCGAAGCCGGGGTCCGCGTCTCGCTGGACAGCTCTTCCGACAAGGTGGGAGCGAAGATCCGCAATGCCCGTATGGAGCGGATTCCTTACATGCTGGTGCTCGGTGCCAAGGAAGTGGAGGCGGGGACCGTCTCCGTCCGCCATCGCGACAAGGAGGATCTGGGAGCCAAGCCGCTCGACGAGTTCATTGCGGAGATCACCGCGGAGATCCGGGAGCGACGGCTCTAAAGTGGTCCGCACAGTCCTTCTGTGCGGAAGAAGCAGCTCTGGCGGCAGACGGCATCTGGGGTTGCTTCCATGAATCGCGCAGAGGACTCTGCGGAGCGGGATGGACTTCCGCTTCTACGATCCAGCAGTTCCCGTCACCGTGACCCAAGGACACTTGCCTCACTGGGAGCAAGTCGGCTCGACCTATTTCATTACCTGGCGCACTGCCGACTCCATCCCCAAGCAAGTATGGGAGCGTTGGCGACGACTGCGGTCCGAATGGCTGAGTGATCGCGGAATCAACCCGTCCGACCCCGATTGGCGGAAGAAGCTCGAGGAATTGCCGGAAGAACAGCGGGTCGATTTTCGAAGGCTCTCGAAAGCACTGGAGTTCGAAATGGATGCCTGCCACGGAACCAGTCCGCTGAAGAGCCGGGATTGTGCCGAGATCGTCGCGGACTCCCTTCGGCATTTTGATGGAGACCGATACTTGCTTGGTGACTTCGTGGTCATGCCGAATCACGTGCACCTGCTGGTCGGTGGCTTGGGGAGAGACCGGATGCTTGCCCAAATCACCTCGTGGAAAAAATGGTCGGCCATTCAAATCAACAAGCAGCTCGGGCTGCGAGGCCGGCTTTGGCAGGACGAAAGCTTCGATCATCTGGTCCGGAGCGAGACAGCATTCGATCGTTTTCGCCGCTGCATCGCCGAGAACCCGGCGAAGGCGAAGCTTAGGCTTGGCGAGTTTATTCACTGGGCCAGGCCGGAGTGACGCGGGTATCCAAAGTGCTCCGCACAGGTGAGCGGCCGCTGGACGCATCCAAGGGTGCCGACTGCCTCCAGAACGGCTTCGTTCCGCACAGAGGACTGCGCGGACCACTTTGCAAAATCCCGCTTGCCGATCAAAGCGGCGGCGCTTATAGAATCGCCTATCGCACGCGAAGGTCGGCATTTGAATGTCAGCCCCCGCGCTCCAAGCGACTCCCGGCCCCGCGCCAACCCGATGCTTTTTTTGGAACGACAGATGAAATCCTCGCCGACCGGTCTTTTCGACCGTTCCGCTGACTTCGGCTCCGTATGATCCCTGATCCGGAGCATCGTTCCCCTTACCCCTTCGCAGGCGAAGGTCCGGCTCTGCCGTGCCTGCCTGTGTCGCATCGAACCTACGGAGGACAAAGCCATCGCTAAACCATCAAAAAGCAACTTCAGGGGTCGTCAGCAGCGTGACATGACGCGCGTCAACGACCGGATCCGCGCGCCCAAGGTGCGCGTCGTATTATTCAACGGCGACCAGCTCGGCGTGATGAGCGCCCGCGAGGCGCTCGACAAGGCGAAGCTGATCGGGCTCGACCTCGTCGAGATCGCCCCGAACGCCGATCCGCCGGTGTGCCGCATCGTCGACTACGGCAAATACAAGTACGAGCAGTCGAAGCTGAAAAAGGTGAAGTCGAAGAACTCGACGCGGATGAAGGAAGTGAAGTTCCGCGTCGGCACCGGCCAGCACGACTACAATATCAAGATGGGCCGGGCCGAGGGCTTCCTCGATACCGGGCACAAGGTGCGCATGGTCCTCCAGTTCCGCGGTCGTGAAAACGCGCACAAGGAGCTGGGCTTCGTGATGATGAAGCGAATCATCGAAGACCTGAAGCAGATCTCCCATGTCGACCAGGAGCCGCGCCTCAACGGTCGTGCCGTCGGCATGACCCTCTCGCCGCTGCCGGAGCACCAGCGCAAGCGGAAGTTCCACCTCTTCCACGGCGAACTGATGGAAGCGGACGACTTCGAGGACGACGAGGAAGACGAAGGCTTCGACGAGACGATCACCGCAGACGACGCGGAGCAGTCATCCTCTGAAGCTTCCGCCGCTGCCGAATCGCCGGGTGAAAGTCCGGCCGAAGAAGGCTCGGGCACTCCGCCCCAATAACGCTGGCCTCGCGTTCGGGTTCCGTTCCGGTTCGGGGATTTCTGATCCGCTTTCCGGCCACGGAACCGCGCGTGGCAGGGCTGTTGACGATGTTGTCCCGCCGGTGGATTCCGATGATTCATCGAGGAAATCCTCGCTGCCGGTCATTCGCTGCACGCGGTGAGGACCGTTAGCACGTATCCCTGAGGTAGGCCATTCGCGCCGCAAGCGCTGCCGGCGATGTCAACCGACGTCCCGGTAGAGTTCGGCGAGGGGAATGGAAATGCCGACCTCCGGGAGATCGAGGATGGCGTCCGGACCGGAGAGGGTTTCCCGCCGGAAGCCCGTACCGTCGCGCCGGTGAAGCGTGAGGAAGGGCGACTCGGTTTCCGCGAGAATGTAGGTGCCCAGGGTCGGGATCGTGAGGTAGTCGCGGAACTTCTGCACCTCGTCGTTGCGGCGGGTGGTCGGACTGAGGACTTCGAGAATCACGCTCGGAGAGTCGGTGAAGAGCGCATCTCCAGGGAGCGGGACGCAGATGATCATGCCATCGGGATAGTAAAATGCCTCCTCGCCCCGGCCGAGCGGTACCAGGAGCTTGAAATCGCTGCCGGTGGGAAAACAGGGTTTTCCGGCGAGTTGGTTTCCTGACAAGCGCATGAAATTTCCGGAGATCCGCTGATGGTTTAGGGTTCCGCCGGACATGGCATAGACATTTCCGGAGACGTATTCGTGCCGGATTTCCGAGCCGAGTTCGCCTTGGAGATACTCGTCCCGGGAGATTCGGTTGTGGGCGAGTGCGAGTGCCATGGGGCCACAGGTAAAGGAAATTTCTACCGCCCGCAACCTCTCCGGTGCCGGGACCACTCACGAAGTGGCGAACAGGGCCGACTTGCGGTAGGCGAGCCAGGCGCAGGAGGCGGCGGTGAGGAGGAACAGCGCGGCGAGGGCGGCGATCCAGCCGAGGGTGACGAGCAGGCCGGTCTTGGGCAGGGCGGGGAGGATCGAGACGATGGCGGCGGCGAGGCCGATGCCGACGGCCCACAGGATGAACTGGCGGGTCTCGCGGAAGACCAGCGAGCGGATGATCTTGCGGGAAATGCCGAGCTGGTGGAGCTGGCTGAACTCGTTGCGGCGTTCGGCGAGGTTGCGGGCGGTGACGAGGCCGAGGCCGGCGGCGCCGAGGATGACGCCGAGGCCGCCGAGGACGTTGAAGATCGAGATGTAGGTGTTCTCGACGCTGTGGAAGGCGGCGAGGCGGTCGGAGGTGGTAGTGACGGTGGCGCCGAGGTCGGTGAGGGATTTCTGCAGGATGCCGCGGGTCGCTGTTAGGTCGCCTGGGGTGTCGGCGAGGAAGAGCTGGTAGCCGCCGGTGGAGGGGAAGCGTTCGAGGAAGCGCTGCTCGTCGACGATGAAGCTGCCTTGGAAGACGGTGCCGTCGAGCGTGCCGGCGATCTCGACGGGGAAGCTGTTGCCTTGCTCGTCGGTGTAGTCGATGCGGTCGCCGGGTTTCTTTTTGAGAACCCAGAGCAGGGTGGTCTCGTCGATGAAAGCGCGGAGGGCATCGCCTTCGCGGAGGGACTTCCACGACTTCCCGATACCGGGTGCGGTGGTCTTGATCGTGAACGAGCCGCGTTGTTCGAGGGCGGCGGTGTCGGTGGCGAGAAGGCGCGGGCGGGCGACGGAGTTGAGGTTGAAGCAGGAGGCATCGTCGCCGGTGCCGACGCGGAAGGGGAGGATGTCGCCGAGTTGGCCGCGCTGGTCGCCGAGCTGGAGGATGTCTTCGGTGGAATCGGCGTTCGAGCCGCGGTGGACGGCGGTGGTGGTCTCGATCCAGAACGCGAAGCCGCCGGAGCCGCTGGGGCGGTTCTGCCATTCGCCGCCGCCGTGTTTTTGGAACGCGGTGACCGAAACGACGAGGAAGAGTCCGGCGGCGAGGCTGCCGACGACGACCAGCGAGCGGGTCGGGCGTCGGGCGCCGTTGAGGGTGGCAAGGCGGGCGGGGGAGAGGCTGCTCGACGGGCTGCTTCGTGAACGGTTGAGCACCCCGAGAAAGGTGGCGAGGCCGGCGACCAGGAAGGAGAAGCCGGCGAGGAAGAAGGCGCCCTGCGGGCCCATGGCTTTGGATCCGGCGAGGGCGGCGAGGCCGACCAAGGCGGCGGCGGGGGCGATCCAGCGGGCGCGGGATTTGCCGTGGCGGATGACTTCCTCGGTGCCGGACTCGAGGCGCAGGCTGGCGGAGCGCTTGGCCTGGCGGCGGGTGACGAACCAGATCGTGATCATCATCAGCACGATGAAGCCGAACAGACCGCCGATGATCGAGGCGGGGGCGGCGTGGAAGCGGAACAGCCGGTCGCCACCGCGGTTCCAGATCGATTCCAGGAACAGCAGCAGGCCGCGGGTGTAGGCGAAGGCGAGAAGAGTGCCGAGAGCGCTGCCGAGGGTGACGACGATCAGGCCCTCTAACAGACGCCAGCGGAGGATCTTTTTCGGCGGGATGCCGAGGGCGGCGAGCAGGCCGGACTCGTGGTTGCGCTGCTCGACATTGAAGCGGAACAGCATCGCGGTGAGGGCGACGGCGGCGAGGATGAGGAAGAACGACATGCTCAGGAACAAGCTGGCGATGTCGACCGGCGAAGCGGCGGCGGTCTGGCTTTCGCGGCCGAGGTCGCGGATGAGAAGGCCGGCGTCGGCGGGGGTGAGGGTGTCGAGGATTTGCCGTTCGAGGCTGGGGACAGGAGTGTCCCCGCTCCTTAGGCGGAGCGAGGTCGCGTTGCCCCAGCGGTTGCTCCACATGGTGCGGGCGGCTTCGTAGGGAATGAAGGCCTTCGGGGTGCCGCGGTGGTCGTCCCAGTAGGTTTCGTCCTTCTCCCGGATGCGGGTCAGGTCGAGCGGCAGGCCGGGGGTCCAGTCGGCGGAGTTGTCGGCCTCGGCGATGCCGGGGAAGTCGGGCATCCAGAGCTTGTCGGCGGCGGCACCTTCAAGCGGGACGATGCCGTGGACGGTGAAGTCGGTGGACTTTTCAATCAGGCGGTTGCCGCTACCAAGGGTGTAGTAGCTCACGGTGACCTTGTCGCCCTGCTTGGCGGCGAGATCCTCGGCTTCCCAGGAGTTGAGGAGGATTTTGTCGGGCCCGAGGTCGTCGGGGATGAAATCCACCGCGGCGGGGTCGATGCCGGTGACCATCGAGTAGGGCGTCTGCTTGCCGTTCGCTGCGATGGTGTTGGCGAGGTAGGTGACAACCGGGCGGGCCGTCGGCAGGAGGGTGCGGAGTTTGTCCTCGATCAGGGTGGGCAGGAAGATCCGGTCGGTGCGGATCTCGGTGGCGGCGGAGAGCGGGATGTCCTGGAGCGAAAGGCCGTAGTCGGCGAGTTGGGCGGACTGGCGGACGAGCGCGTTGGCTTGGTCGGCGGAAAGCGGGTCGCGGAAGAGCAGCAGGTTGGCGCGGTCACTGCGCTCGATGGCTTCGGCGAGGGCTTCGATCGGCAGGAAGACGGCGGGAGCGGGGAGTTGGGTGGCTTCGAGATTGAAGCGGCCCATGGCGTCGTCCTCGCGGATCTGAGCGACGGTGCCGCGGACGGTGATCAGTTCCTCGGGCTCGCCGGAAAGCGGGGCGTCGCGCGAGGCGAGGCCGGGCTTGCCGAGGCGCAGCACGAGGCTGTCGCCGGGCTTGAGGTCGAGGGTGCGGGCAAGTTCGCGGTTGATGGCCCAGGATTTCGCTTCGAGGGCGGGCGGCGTGGTATCGCCGGGGGCGAAGGACCAGAAGGCGGGGGTGATGCCGAAGAGATTCACCTGGCCGGTCGAGCGGCCGGACGGGGTGTCGACCTGGCTGCGGAGCTGGAGGACCGGGGCGGTGTTGGGGATGCTGTGGGAAAGGCTGGCGCGGAAGAAGTTCTCGCCGCCCGCGAGGACCACGGTGGTCTTGCCGGTGCGCTGTTCGGCGATCTGGCGGAGGGTGGACTTGACCGAGTCGCCGGAGAACAGGGCACCGAGCAGGACCATCGCGCCGAGGGCGGAGCCGAGCAGGACGCCGAGGTAGGCGCCGCGGTAGTGGCGGAGGCCGCGGGTGATGAAAGTGCGGGCGGTCATGGAGGAGTGCCGAGTGATCAGTGATCAGTGATCAGTGATCAGTGGTAGAAAGGGGGAACGAACCGCGGAGGCGCGGAGGTCGCCGAGGGATCGCGGAGGATTCATGCGGCTTGGTGGAGAGTAGGGGAGGCCTGCCAGGGAGCGCTGACTTTAGTCGGCGAGTCAGGGTGTGCCGGGCTTGCTCGCCGACTAAAGTCAGCGCTCCCATGCGCTTGGGCGCATGATCCTTTACCAATCCGGTTAGCGATCATGGCTGGGCTGAAGTTTGCCGGCGCGCAGCTCGAAGGTCTTCGACATGCGGCGGGCGAGATCGGCGTTGTGGGTGACGACGATGAGGGTGACGCCCTGGTCCCGGTTGAGGTCGAGGAGAAGGTCGGCGACGGTGTCGGTGGAGGCGGGGTCGAGGGAGCCGGTGGGTTCGTCGGCGAGGATGAGCTTGGGGCGGTTGATCAAAGCGCGGGCGACGGCGGTGCGGAGTTTTTCGCCGCCGGAGAGCTGCCAGGGAAGATGGTCGAGACGCTGGGCCAGGCCGACTTTTTCGAGGAGCTGGCGGGCGCGCTGTTCGGTCTCGGCGGCGGGTTCCTGCCAGTCGCCGGCGAGGCGCGGGACGAGGACGTTCTCGAGCACGGTGAGCTGGGGGAGCAGGTGCTGCTGCTGGAAAATGAAGCCGAGCGAGTGGTTGCGAAAGGTGGCGGCTTGTTCCTCGGAAAGTGTGGAGATGTCGTGGTCGCCGATCTTGATGGTGCCGGAAGTCGGGCGGTCGAGGGCGCCGAGGAGATTGAGCAGGGTCGACTTCCCGCAGCCGGAGGGGCCGATGATCGCGGCGGTTTCGCCGGCGGCGACGGTCAGATCGAGGTCGGTGAGGACCTGGATGTTCTCGCCCGGGGTTTCGTAAGTTTTGGAGAGCTGGCGGACTTCGATCATGGGAAGTTGGGGAACAACGAAAGGGACGAAATAGGCGAAATTTGAAGAAGGCTCAGCGGAGGATGTTCCAGCGTTTGGCTTTCACTTCGAAGGTGGGCAGGGTGCCAGGGTCGGCGGCGGTGACGGGGATGCGGAGGCTGAAGGTGGAGCGGAGCTTCTGGGCGAGGGCGGCGGCGGTTTCGGCGGTGGCTCCGACCGTGAGGCGGAGCTCGGCGAGGGCGGTGCGCTGGTCGATCTCCACCTGATACTCGCCGATTTCCGGGAATGCGCGAACGATCGCGTCGATCGAGCTCGGGTGGATATTGATGCCGCGGATCACGACCATGTCATCGGTGCGGTTGAGGACGCCGCCTTGCAGCGCGAAGTGGTCGCCGTGGGGCACCGGGCGGACCAGGTCGCCGGTTCGGTAGCGGAGCAGCGGCGAACCGTGGCGACCGAGGGTGGTCAGGACGAGCTCACCGGTTTCTCCATGGGCGACGGGTTTGCCGGTGGCGGGGTCGATGACCTCGCAGAAGTACGATTCGTGCCGTAGCAGGAGCAGGTCGGGATCGTGCTCCGAGCTGACCGAGACCGGTCCGATCTCGGTCATGCCGTGGTGGTCGTAGACGCGGGCGGACCAGGCGGACTCGATGCGGCGGCGGATTTCCGGTATAGACCCGCCGGGTTCGCCGCAGACGATGATCTTGGTGATACCGAGCGAGCCGACCGGGAGGCCGATCTTCTCGCCGACCTCGGCGAGGCGGAGGGCGTAGGTGGGCGTGCAGCAGAGGATGGTGGACTGGCTGCGGCGGAGGAGATGCAGTCGGTCTTCCGACGAAAGCCCGCCGCCGGGGACGGCGCGGATGCCCATCCGGGTGGCGGCCTCGAAGCCGGCCCAGAAGCCGAGGAAGGGGCCGAAGGAGAAGGGGAAGAAGGCGGTCTCGCCGGGCTTCACGCCGGCGCCGCGCCAGACCCACTCCCAGTTGTCGAGGATCCAGGCCCAGTTGGCGGGGTCGTCGAGCCAGATCAGCGGCTTGCCGCGGGTGCCGCTGGTCTGGTGGAAGCGGTGGTAGGTCCCGAGCGGGAAAGTGTGGGTGCTGCCGTAGGGAGGAAAGGCCTCGTGGTCGGCCGCGAGTTCCTCCTTGGTGGTGAAGGGGACGGTCGCGGAGAATTCGGCGAGGCTGCCGAACTCCGGAAGGCTGCCGAGTTTCCGCTGATAGAAGACGTTCGCCGGAAGGATGGCGCGGAGCAGGTCGTTGAGCTTCTGGAGCTGGGAAGACATCGGTCCTAGAGGTCCCATACGACCTATCTCAGGGGTTCGGCGAGCTGCTGGCGACCTTGGCCGGCGGCGGGGCGTCGGTGGGCTTGAACTTGGTGACGAGGAAGCCACCGAAGGCAGCAAGGATGATGCCGAGGATGAACTCCCAGCGGATCGAGGCGAAGCCTGCCTTGGGCGGGTGCATGAGGGTGGCGACGATCGCGTTCACGATCGGAGCTCCGGCGAAGATGGTGGACATGACCAGGACTGCCACGACGTTCGGGTTCATGCCTGACTTCGACCCGGAGGCCATGGCAAGGAGCACGAAGAAGGCTCCGATCGCGCCGAGGATGCCGGCAAAGAGCGAGAGCCACATGCCTTGCGGTGGCATCGACCAGCTGGCTCCCTTGGACACCAGAAGAGCGAGAGGAGCGAGGACGGCGGTGAGGAAGTACGCGATGCCGACGAAGAGGAAGGCCTTGTAGCGGCCGAACTGCGGATCTCCCATCGCCATGGATCCCTTGTGGAGATAGATGCCGTAGAGTCCCCAGCAGGCGACGGTGACGAGGGCGAGGTAGAACCAGTTCATGGATTTCATTGGGGAAGAGTGCCGAGTGAGAAGTGCCGAGTGATTTGAGCCAAGGAGGAGAAACCGAATGTGGCTCCATCTCGCTATGCTCGGTTGTGATCAGTGATCAGTGTTAGAAGTTTTTGGCGGAGTTGTTCGGGGAGGGGGACGGCTTTGATGCCATCGGGGGTGATGGCGACGTGGGCGGCGGCGATGGAGCCTTCGGCGACGAGGGTTTCGTCGCGGACGATCTCGAAGCGGTAGCGCACCGAGCGGGTGCGGACTTCGGCGATGCGGAGGCGGATGGTGAGCAGGTCGCCGAAGCGGGCGGGGGCGCGGTAGTCGCAGCTGGCGTTGACGCGCGGCCAGCCGGTTTCGAGGCCGTCGAGCACGCCGTGGAGTTCATGGTCGAGGCTGCGGACGAAGGCGTGCTCGCAGGTTTCCATGTAGCGGAAGAAATTCGAGAAGTGGACGATGCCCGCCATGTCGGTTTCGTAGAACTCGACGTGGCGCTGGATCTCGAAGGCTGGCTGGCTCATGGGACGATGGACTGGGCGAGGGCGAGGAAGCGGTCGCGCATGGCGGCGACGCTATAGGATTGCTCCGCGGCGCGGCGACCGTTTTCCCCGAGTTCTTTCAGGCGCTCGGGGCGGGCGAGGAGATCGTGCCAGGCGGTGGCGAGGGCGGCGGGGTTGTCGGGCGGGACAAGGACGCCGGCTTGGCTGGTGGCGAGGATCTCCTGGAACGACGAGGCATCCGGCTGGACGAGGGGGACCCCGCTGGCGAGGGCTTCGACGGTGTAGAGGCCGAAGGCTTCGGGGTAGGTCGCGGGGACGCTGAAGATCGTGAGCGAGGCGAGGAGGTCGGCCTTCTCCTCGCGGGAGATGTTCGGCGACCAGGTGACCTGGTCCGCAAGCCCGGCGGCGGTCAGTTTCTGTTGGAGTTCGGCGATCAGCTTCTGGTCGCCGGCGGTGGCGGCGCCGGCGATGTGGAGGCGGGCGTCGGGGTGATGAAGCTGCTTGCGGAGGTGAATGAAAGCCTCGACGAGGTGGTGGACGCCCTTTTCGCGGATCATCCGGGCGAGGTAGCCGATGACCGGCGGGGAGGTGGGGAGCGTGCTGACCCGGTAGCCGTCGAGGTCGATGCCGTTGGGCATGACTTCGATCCGGAGGTCCGGAGCATCGAAGCGACGGCGCATCAGGTCGGCGTAGAACTGGCTGGGGGCGACGAGCAGGTCGGCATCGGCCAGGCGGGTGCGGAGTTCCTTCCAGCAGTCGGTTTTGAAGGGTTCCGGGAGACCGTCGAGGAAGCTGTCCTCGCCTTGGAAGGTGCAGATGATCTTCACGCCGAGACGGCGCTTCAGTTCGCGGATCATTCCGGCCTGGAGGGCGGTGCCGAGGCAGAGGACGTCGAGCCTCTCGGTGGCGAGGAAGTCGATCAGCTTGTCCAGTTCCTTGCCAAAGGGGCTGCTTTCGATGCGGAGCATTTCGAGCGCCATTTCGCCGTGCTCGCGGGCGGAGGTCATGTGGCTGCGCTTGGCGGCGGAGCGGAGTAGGCCGGAGTGGTTGAGGAGCTTGTGGAACCAGTCCGGGAGGTGCCGGAAGATCGGGAGCTTCTGCTGGAGGAAGACGTTGATCCCTCCGAAGAAGATCGGGTTGCCGGCTTGGGCGTGCTTTTCCTCGTCGAGCTGCAGCGGCAGATACATCGGCAGCAGCGAGACCTGGTGGCCGGCGGCGTGCAGCGATTTGGCGAGCGCGTTGTCGCGCATGCAGGCTCCGCAGTAGTAAGAGCCGGTGCCAGGGGTGAGGAAGGCGAGGTTCATCCGTTCACGGGTTGCGATGTCGAATGAACCGCCAAGACGCCAAGGACGCCAAGTTGAAATGGCGGGGATCCCGTCCTACACCGCTGCCGGGACCCGGCCGTAGGCGAGGGGCTCGGGGAGTTCGGCGAGTTCGGCGATGGCGCGCATGAGCTCGCTGTAATCCTTGCCGTCGACATTCCCGATCAGCACGTCGGTCAGGCGGCCGCGGAGGTCGGGGTGTTGGCGGATGAGCTTGGCGAAGCTGAACTCGGGGTCGTAGAAGGCGTAAACGATGCGGCGCATGGTCTCGATGTGGCCGCAGAGTTCCTCGCCGTAGGTGGCGAAGGCGGCGGCGGAGGTGTCGCCTTTTTCAAGGGCGGCATCGACGGCGTCGGCGGCCATCTCGGCGGACTTCAGCGCGAGGAAGACGCCGGAGGAGAAGACGGGGTCGAGGAAGGCGAAGGCGTCGCCGACCATCAGCAGGCCGTCGGTGGCGCAGTGCTCGGCGCGGTAGGAATACTCGCCGGTGACCCAGTATTCGCCGAACTGCCGGCCTCGGGAGAGGTGGTCCTTGATCCAGGCGTTGTTCTCGATTTCGCGGGCGTAGATTTCGGCGGGATCGCGGGTTTCGCCGGGGCGGAAGAGGTAGTCGCGTTCGGCGACGATGCCGGAGCTGACGACGCCGTTGCGCAGCGGGATGTTCCAGAACCAGCCGCCTCCCGGGAGGTAGGCGATGGTGGTGGCGCCTTCATCGAGGCCGGGGTCGCGCTTGGCGTCCTGATAGAGGGTCCAGATGGACACCTTGTTGAGCATCGGGTCGCGCTTGCGGGTGCCGTGCTTGCGCTGGTAGAGGGCGTCGCGGCCGGTGCAGTCGAGGGTGACCGGGGCTTGGACCTCGAAGGGTTCGCCGTCTCCGGTTTGAGCTCGGACGCCCGAGATGCGGTCGCCGGTCCTGAGGAAATCGAGGACGGTGGTGTTTTCGCGGACCTCGACGCCTTTCGAGCGGGCGTTGTCGAGGAGCATGAGGTCGAAGTCCTTGCGCTCGACCTGCCAGGTGGTGGCGGCGGGGTGGTCGAAGTGCTGGAAGAAGTAAAAGGGCGCGGAGATGCGGCCATCGGTGGTGGCGAACTGGACCGAGCTTTTGCGGACGAAGCCGATCTCGTTCATGCGGTCGATTACGCCGAGCCGGTTGAGCGTGAACCAGCAGAAGGGCATGAGGGACTCGCCCACGTGGTAGCGGGGGAAGACTTCCTTTTCGAGTAGCAGCACGCGATGGCCCTTCGTGGCGAGCAGGGCGGCGGCGGTGGATCCGGCGGGGCCGCCGCCGATGATGATGGCGTCGTAGTCGGTCATGGTCGGGAATGGATGAAGAGAGTTAAACCGCCAAGACGCCAAGGGCGCCAAGTTCAAGAATTGTCCGGATTGGATGTCGAGGCAGCGGGAAGAATTTCAAGGATTCTGGCGAGGCAGGTGCTTTCACCGCAAACCAAGTGATTGTAGCGCCCGAATAGAACCGCGCCACTTGGAGATGGAGAAAAAATGCGGTCCAGGGTCTTGGCAGGGACGGTGAAAAAGCCCTGGGGTTCGCTGCGGTAGGCGAGGCCGGAGGTGTTGAGGATGGCACCGAGCGGGGTCTGTCCGGCGAGGATCAGGGGGCGGAGATCGGCGGGGAAGGCGGCGAGCTGGATTTCGATCAGGCCGTATTCGACCGGGGTGCCGACGGAGGCGGTGTGGAGGACGACCTCGCGGAGGTAGGTGTCGCCGGATTGACGGGAATGCAGGACTTCCAGGGTGATCTCATCGCGGTGAAAAGCGGCGAGCTCCGAGGTCATGTCGTGGTCGTGGACGAGGAGCTGCCGGTAGGGAGCAGGGACGGCCGCGGCCGGAATCCACGCGAGCGGAGTCTCGCCGAGCGGGGAGACGGCGAGGATCGGGGCGAGTTCCGCGGGGAGCGTGGGTGGAGTCAGATCCATTCAGACGATCTTGTCGGTGTGGTGGTGCGGCAGGAAGAAGTCGTGGAGGAGGTTATCGACGCAGAGCAGGCCGTCGCGGGTGAGGACGATGGCGGAGTCCTCGATGTGGAGCAGGCCTTCGCTCTGGATCTGGGCGAGCGGGGCGGCGAAGCGTTCGAGGACGTCGACGCCGAACTTGTCGCGGAAATAGGCGGCTTTCACGCGGCCGAGTTTCATCTGGAGGATGAACTCGCGGATCATCCGCTCTTCCTCGGTGGTCTTGAGCGCGCGCTTGATCGGCATCCGGCCGGCGGCGATGGCGGCGTCGTAGTCGTCGATCTCGGTGAGGTTCTGGTAGTGGACGCCCTTCGCATGGGAGAAGGAGGCCACGCCGAGGCCTAACAGATCGGCGCCGCCCCACAGCGAGTCGCGGTAGAGGAACTTGGTGCGCTCGGGGTTCTTCACCGCGGTGTAGCCGGAGCTGATGGTGTAGCCGTTGGCTTCGAGCGCCGCGAAGGCTTCCTTGACCCAGCGGCGCTTGGTTTCCCAGTCGGCGATCGGCGCGACGAGGCTGCCGCTGGCCTTCATGTCCTTGTAGATGCCCGTGTTGTAGGGGACCTCCATCTGATAGATCGTGACGCTGTCGGGCTGGAGTTCGAGGGTCTTGGCGATGTTGACCTGCCAGTTTTCCTCGGTTTCCTCGAGCATGCCGGCGATCAGGTCGATGTTGACCTGTTCGAAGCCTTCGGCGCGGATCCGTTCGTAGGCACGGTAAACCTCCTTGGTGCGATGGGCGCGGCCGTTGATCTCCAGGATGCGGTCGTCGAAGTTCTCGATGCCGAGCGAGAGGCGGGTGACGCCGATGTCCTTGATCGCCTTGACCTTGTTGGGATTGAGGGTGCCGGGCTCGGCTTCGAAGGCGATTTCCTCGGCGGCGTCCCAGGGCAGCAGCGCCTTCATGCGATCGGTGAGATCGACGAGCTGGTCGGGGGAAAGGTAGGACGGGGTGCCGCCGCCGAAGTAGATGAAGTGGGGCTTGCGACCGGCGATCAGCGGCTTGCGGGCCATCATTTCCAGCTCGCGGATGGTGCAGTCGAGGTAGTGCTTGATCTGGTCCGCATTCTTGTCGGTGTAGACGCGGAAGTAGCAGAAGTGGCAGCGCTTCCGGCAGAACGGGATGTGGTGATAAAGGCCGAGCGCGGGCGGGGTGCCGGCGTGCGGGGTGGCGTAGGCTTCCTCGACCGCGGCGGCATTGTCCTCCGACCAGAACGAGAAGGGCGGGTAGTTCGAGATGAAATAGTTGCCGGCCCGGGTGGCGTGCGACGGGGGCGGAGTGGCGGTGGTGTCGGACATGATGGGAAAAGGAGTCGGGTGTCGCGGGGATGAAGATGGGACCGAACAAGTCCGCGAGGCCTCGAGCCATACGCGGAAGTCAATCCGGGAGCTTGCACCGGATTTGATTTCTGGCAAAGGGCGGGCTAGGGGATTTCACCGGGAACCTCGATGGAATGGGAATGAGCGAAGAGGTTTCAGGGCCGGGAGGATCAGAGGAAGGGGTTCACCACGCGGACGCCGCCGTAGTCCTGGCCGTGACTCAAATCCTCGGTGAAGAGTTCGCGGGCCCCACTGGCTTGGGCGGCGGCCAGGATCATGGCGTCCCACAGCGAGATTTGCCAGCGGGCTTGCAGTGAGAGTCCCAGCCCGAAAAGCGAGAGCGTGTTGTCGATGACCGTCCAACTGGAAAAGTCCTCGATAAGAACCAAGGCTTCCGCGGCCGGATGGCCGCTGCGCACAAAATTCACGTGGAACTCCTGGAGTACCTGCACGCTGATGGCGGTGTCCTGAGGTCGCTTCAAGGCTCGCCCGATCAAGGTTTCCGCGACGGCCCGCTTGACGGGTGAGTCGAGGTCGTAGCCGTAAAGCAGGATGTTGGTATCGAGGAAATGCTTAGCGGGCATGGATTTGCTCCCGGCTGAGAGGTCGAGCTCCAAGATGATAGCCGCGGTGCAAACGCGCCAGGGCATCGGTGGCGGGTGCTGCGGGCGACTCCTGCTGGAGGATGGTCTCGAGCCCTTCAATCACGAGGTTCTTGATCGTGGTACGCCGTCGTGCGGCGGCGATCTTGGTGCGCTCGAGAATTTCATCGGGGAGATCAATTGTCGTCTTCATATGGCCACAAATACGTGAATATGGCTCGGGGTCAAGGATTCACCTTGGGCGGGGCGTGATTCCTGAACCCGGTTAGGAGATCGCGCCGGCTCCTACTTTGAAGGCGCGATCACGAAAAGGGTGCCCTTGCCTCCGCCGATGATCAGCCGGCCTTGGGCGTATACGGGGGAAGCAGCGAGATCTTCGCCGAGATCGAGGCGCCAGAGTTCGGCGCCGTCGGCTGGGTTCGCGGCGTAGAGGCGGCCGTCGCTGGAGCCGAAGACGATGGAGTCGTCGAAGGCGAGCGGCGAACTTTCGACGCGGCCGCCGGTTTTGAAGGTCCACGCGGGCTTGCCGTCGGAGCGCTGGATGGCGTGGAGGGCCTTGTCGCGGGAGCCGATGTAAACGTGGGTGTCATCGACGGCGGGGGCGGTGAAGAAGGGGAAGTCGCCGGGCTGGTAGATCCACTTGAGGGCTTCCGACTCGGCTTCGGTGGCGATGACCTGGTTGGCGTGGTTGCCGCAGTAGATCATGGTGCCGGAGGTGGCGACGGAGTTGGTGATCTGGGCGTCGGTGACGACCTCGTTGACGAGCTTTCCGTCGGCGAGGTTGATGACGTGGATGACCTTGTCGCAGCCGCCGAAAGCGATGAGTCGGCCGTCGATGACGGCGGGAGTGCCGTTGATGTAGTCGTCGGTCTTGTAGGTCCAGATTTCGGAGCCGTCGCTCGCGAGGAGGCAGCGGGTGATGCCGTCGTAGCCGTTGACGAGGACCCATTCGGCGGAGCCACCGGGGGCGGTGACGATGCTGGCGGCGGAGGAGAATTTCTCACCGCCTTTGACCGACCAGATCTTGTCGCCGGTCTTCAGATCGAGCGCGAGGAAGTTCTCGTCGCCGGAGCCGACGAAAACGCGGCCGTTCGAAATGGCGGGTGCGGCCTGGATGGTGTCGCCGGTTTCGTGGGTCCAGCGCGGTTTGCGGGTGGCGAGGTCGATGCAGTGGATGTTTCCCATCACGTCGCCGACGACGATCGCGCCTTCTGCGACGGCGGCTTCGGCGACGCAGGGGGCACCGAGGTCGTGGGTCCACTCGATGACGGGGGAGCGGAAGAGGGGGGTGGTAACGCGGCCCTGCAGTTGCGGGCCGCCGCGGGTGACGGGCCAGTCGGTGAGGGCGGGCGGGGCTTTCTCGACCTTGGATGCGGTGGTGCCGGCGGGTTGCGGTTTGTCGCAGGCGGCGAGGAGAATACAGAAAGGCAGAACGCCGAACATCGAACGTCGAACATCGAACGTCGAAGGGGGTGAAGTCGAGGAACTGGCAGGTGCATGCATGGACTGCGGCATCCTGCTGCCGCTTTCCGGCCGCCAGCCTGCTGGCGCTGGCGAGTCGGGTCCGGACTCCACAGCAGGCTGTGGCAACAAAGCGGCAGCGGGCTGCCGCAGTCCGGGGGGCTTGGGAATTATCGGCATGGCGGGATGGCGGCGGTGTAGAGTCGGGCGAAGCCCGCGGCGTCGAGGGGCACCGGATTGAAGCGGCCGGTCCATTGGTGCATGGCGGCTTGGGCGAGGTCCGGGATGGCGGCGGGGTCGATCGCGGGCGCGGGGAGATGGGCGAGGGTGATGGTTTCCTCCAGCCAGGGGAGGAGCGGTTGACCGAGTTGGCTACTAAGTTCGTCGTAGATGGAAGCGATGGCGGGGTCGGTGGTGTTGAGTCGGACCACGTGGGGCAGCATCAGGGCGACGGCGTGGCCATGGGCGAGATCGAAGCGGGCGGTGAGTGGGTTGGCGGCGGCGTGGGCGGCGCCGAGCATGCTGTTCTCGATCGCGGAGCCGGCGAGGGCGGCGCCGAGGAGCATGCGGCCGCGGGCGTCGAGGTCCGCGGAGCCGTCGAGCACCGGGCGGATGGCGGAGGCGATGAGGCGGAAGGCCTCGCTGGAGTAGGCGCTGGAGACCGGGTTGCGCTTGGTGCAGACGGCGGATTCGAGGGCGTGAGAGAGGGCGTCGAGGGCGGTCAGGGTGGCGACGGCTCGGGGTTGGGAGAGGGTCAGTTCGGGATCGAGGATCGCGACGCGGGCGAGGGCCTTTGGGTCGCCGCAGGCCATCTTTTCGTGGGTGCCGTCCTGTGACACGACGGCGTAGGACTGGCATTCGCTGCCGGTGCCGGCGGTGGTGGGGATGGCGATGAAGGGAAGCATCGGCTGCTTCGCGAGGCCGTAGCCGCGGTAGTCGGACATCCGGCCGCCATTGTGGAGGAGGAAATTGCAGCCCTTCGCGGTGTCCATGCTGCTGCCGCCGCCGAAGCCGATCAGGGCGTCGGGCTTGAGGTTGGCAGCGAAGGCGCGGCAGGCCTCGATGTCGGACTCGGTGGGGTTGACGTGGGAGCCTTGGTAGACGGTGACGGCGATGCCGGCGGCTTCGAGCAGGGTCGTAGCGCGGGCGACATGGCCAGCGGCGACAATGCCGGCGTCGGTGACGAGGAGGGCCTTCTTCGCTCCGAGGGCGGCGACGCACTCGGGCAACTCGGCAAGACGTCCGGGGCCGAAGACGAGGCGGGGGCTGGGTCGGGCGTCGAAGGGTGTCATGAGAGAAGGGTGAACCGCCAAGACGCCAAGGACGCCAAGTTTGAAACCGGTGAGACAGAGGAGCCAGGGACCGGGAAATTCCGGGAAAACTTTGCGGATTTCGAGTCCCGGCAGTTCAAGCTCCGGCACTTATCAGATGGGTTTTCCAGTCCCGCGCGAAAAGGCTTTCCGTGCTGGCTGGTAAAAGCTGCGCCTTGAACGCGGCTGGCAAAATGGTAGCCTTGCCCCATGAAGCTCTCTGAAATCAGTGCGTTGGCGATGACATTGGATGAGGGGGATCGCGCTGATCTCGCCGCACTGATTCTCGATAGCCTCGATGGGGCGGATCCCAATGATTCCAACGAGGACAGCCTGACCGAGGCGAAGCGCCGCGGGGAAGAACTGAGATCCGGCGCGGTGAAAGGAATCCCCGAGGAAGAATTCATGGCGGAGTTTCGAGCGTTGAGAGGTAGATGAGACTGATCTTCCATCCGTTGGTCAGGAAAGACCTTCGCGGCATCCTTGATTACTACGACGAGCGGTCGGACTCGGCCGGTGACCGGTTCTACGAGGCTTTCGATGATGCTCGGCAGAGAATCAAAATAGCGCCGACGCAGTTCCATCTCCTCGACGAATCCAGGCGCCGATGCGACTTGGCCAAGTTTCCTTACCATCTGGTTTTCGAAGTCGAAGAAGATGAGGTGTTGATCACGGTGCTTCGGCACAACAAGCGTCATCCGGGATTTGGGATGAGGCGGAAGCGAAGGTGAGCTATGCACCGACCGCCACGTTCCCCTGGATGGCCCGGCGGTGGTAGAGGAATTCGAAGAGGTTGCCTTCGTGGGGTTGTTCCCACTGGACGCGGTTGGTGGGGAAGGTGCCGAGGTTGAGGCGCTCGATGTCGGGGCTGAGGAGGAGCTGCTCGATGAAGCGAGGATCCTCGGTGAAGGCGGAGACGACGAGGGTCTGGCCGATGTTGGCGAGCATCTCATCCTGCGGGATCTCGACGATGCTGGCATAGGGGAACATGAACTCGGTGTTGGCGAGCGCGTGGTCCTTGTCGGTGCAGGTGACGAGCGTGGGCTGGAGGTAGGTCTGGCCGAAGGCTTCGACCTTGCGCGGGGTGTCGCGGTGACGGGCGGTGAGGTCGGTCGCGCCGGGGTCCTTGAGGTGGGCGGTGATCAGGTCGTCGATGCCGTCGGCCATCGCCGGGTTGGCGAAGCCGCAGAGCAGGGCGTGGTCGTCGTCGCGGGCGAGCGGCTGGATCTTCGCGAGTTCGGCTGCGACGGCGTTCGCGAGTTCGTCGCGGTGGCTCGGGACGAGGATGGCGGAGGTGTTGATGCAGGAGCGGCCGCCGTTGGCGGAGATCGACTGCACGATGACGTCGAGGTATTCGGGCCAGCGGGCGATCATGTCCTCGCCGATCAGGATCTTGCTGCGGCCGGTGCCGTGGACGGAGATGCTGGGGAAGGCGGCGTATTTCTTCAGCGTCGTGTCGTTGCCGAACGCGATGCCGCGGCCGCAGGTGGTGAGGATGGTGTCGCCGCCCTCGTGGGTGGTCGGATAGAAGCCGAAGGCCTCTTTCGGGAAGCCGGCGTGGATCATCGCCTGGACGATGCGCAGCGGGGTGAAGGGGTCCTCGCGGCCGGGCTTGAGGAGGACCGGGATTTTCATCACCGGGGCGGGGATCCACAGCGAGTTGACGGCGGGCGCGTTGCTGGGGAGCGAGACGCCGAGCGACGAGGTGGCAGGGAAGTAGTTGATCGCGAGGCCGTCGAGGCGGGTGAGGCCCTTGTCGAAGATCTCGAGCGGCATGTTGCGGGTCAGGCCGTTGATCACGGTGCGGACCTGCGACATGGCGGCGTGGACCTTGCCCATGTTCATCCGGACCAGGGTGTGCGGCAGACGGGTCAGAGCGGAAAGGGCTTCGACATACTGCTGCGGCGAGTGGACGGCGTCGCCGCAGGGAAGATCGGCGTGGAGGAACAGTTCGGCGGCCTGCTCGCAATAGGTCGCGAGCGTGTCGGCGGGGATCGCGTCGAGGGCGGCCTTGGCCTTGGCGATCTGGAGCAGGTCGCGGCGGATCAGCCCGGGGTTCGCGGTGTGGGTGGTTAAGGTCTCGCCGCCGCCGAGGTCGAGCTCGACCAGGTCGTAGGAGGTGTATTCGCGGCCGAGGCGGAGGATGGGTATGTTCATTGAAGTGCCAAGTGAGCAGTGAGCAGTGAGCAGTGTTAGTAGACCCCTTCGATCACGGTTTTCGTTCCGGACTGGAACGGCCGGACATCGCCCACGCCATCCCATGGGAACTCATCACACGGCGCGCGGCGGATGGCTTCGTCGCGTTCGAGGAATCTCGGCATGAAGAACTCCTTGGTCATCGTCGTGAGCTCGACGCGGCCGTATTCGCCGTAGGGCATGACCTGGGTGATGTCGTCGGGATTGACGATGCGGAGCACGGCGCGCGGTTGCGGGGCGTGGTAGGTGAGGCTGTATTCGCCGGGGGCGCGCTTCTTGCTGATGGCGAGGCCCATGAGGGTGTTGCCGTAGGTGGGGGCGAAGTTGATCTTCCCCTCGAGCACTTCTTCTTCGATGAAGCGGACATACTGCGGGGTCATCGTGGTGCCGCCGGCGAAGACGCCGCGGATGCCGGCGTCGACGAGCGACATGCGTTCGGCGAGGCTTTCGAGGAGCTTCGGGGTGGTGAAGAGGCAGCCGATGTCGCGGTGGCGGATGATGGTGGCGGCCTGGTCGATGACGTGCTCCTGATAGAGCTTGGCCATGCGCATCTCGCCCATGCCGATCAGGCGCTTCACCCAGCGCGGGTCGAGGTCGATGAAGTAGCAGGCGCCGCCGCGGATGTTCGCGAGGTGCTCGATGGCCAGGCGCAGCCGGCGCGGGCCGGTCGGGCCGACCATCAGCCAGTTGGCGCCCTGCGGGAAGAAGTCGGGGCCGTAGTGTTCGGAAAACTCGGTGTAGTCGGTCTGGTAGTCGTCCCAGCCGATGCGCTGCTTCGGCATGCCGGTGGTGCCGCCGGTTTCGAAGACATTGTAGGGGCGCTTGCCGAAGGCTTTCGGGATGAAGAGCGAAGGGTCTTCCTTCCGCAGGACCTCGTCGTCGAAGGGTTCGAAGTGAAGAACGTCATTGAAGCAGGTGATGTCCTTGAGCGGGTCGAAGGGCAGCGATTTCGCCTGTTCGAGCCAGTAGGGGCAGCCGGTTTCCGGGGAGAAGTGCCACTTCACCATCTCGCGGGTGTGGGCATCGAGGGCGGCGGCGGCTTCTGCGGGAGTGAGGGTCGAGGACATTCGGGAAAAAGGACCGGGATGGATAGGATGGATGGGATTCCGGGCAAGGGGAGTTTTCAAGCTCAGGCACGGGCCGGGCTGCTTCCGACACCGGGGACGAGCCTACGGTTTCCGGCAGCCGAACCAATGGTGAAATGTGACACGGGGATTGAGAAGCGGCGGAGGCCGTGTTACGAGATTCTCTGTGAAAGGAAGCGTGAGTCCCGATGAAATCCCCGGAAGAACCGTGGGGCGTCGGCTTGTCGGCAACCCGCTGGATCCGGTGACCCATTCGAAGGAGCGGGCAAAGGGGTGGAGCGAGGCGATGAAAACACCCTTCATTCCGAAGGGAGTGTATCGTTTCAACAGCCATGAGGAGGCGGATCAGAGGATGTGGAAGATGATCACCCGGAGGAAGGGTTGATCGATCTGATCCAATCCGCGAGTGGCATCGATTTCGCGGCGGCCGAAAGCGGGATCGTGATGCGGGAAGTCGCCGGAGTGCCGATTCCGTTCGCGTCGGAGGAACTCCTTTGGCGAATGAAACGGACGACCCACCGGGAGAAAGACCGTTTGGACCTGGTCTTTCTCCGGCAGGTGATCGAGGCGGGTGGTGGAACGGTGCCCGATTAGCCGAAGCGGATTGCTGGGAACGGGTGAGGAGTCTCGCCGACTAAAGTCAGCGCTCCGCCTCCGGCAGGTTACTTCGTTCCGATGGCGTAGAGGTGGGTCATCGTCGCGATGTAGATGACGTTGTTGGCGACGATCGGGCTGGAGTAGATCGGCGCGCCGAAGGAGGCGGTGCCGAGGACCTTTTTCTCCTTGGTGGCGGCGAGGATGTGGAGTTCTCCGTCCTCGGTGGGGAGGAAGACCTTGCCGTCGGCGACGAGGGTCGAGCCCCAGACGCGGGACTGGGTCTCGTGAACCCAGAGTTGCTTGCCGGTCTTGGCGTCGATGCAGTGAAGGTCGCCGTCGTATTCGGCCTGGAAGACGAGACCGTTGGCGATGCTCGGGGTGGAGATCGAGCGACCGATATCCTTGAAGGTCCAGACGGGCTTGCCGGTCTGGTCACCGGTCTTGGAGGGATCGATGCAGGTCAACAAGCCGATGCCGTCGCCGTGTTCCGGATCCTGGCCGATGACGGCGTAGACCATGTCTTCGTGGAGCACGGTGGTTCCGATGACTTCAGAGGGACCGCGGAAGGTGGCATACTTGATCGGCTCGCCGTCCTTCATCCGGTATTCAGGCGGGTTGCAATCGTAGCGCCAGAGTTCTTTGAGAATCGGGATGCCCTCTTCCTCGTCCATCACCGGCTTCGGGTCGAAGCCGTAGGCAAAGCCGTCGCCGCCGCCCCACAAGATCATGTCCTTGCCTTTGACCTTGCCGAAGGCGGGGGACGACCAGCTGGCGTGGAGGACGCGGTCGGAGACGCCGGAGATTTCCTCGCCGAGCAGGGTGCCCTTGTCGGCATCGAGCGCTATGAGCGAAGGGGCGAGGGGGGCGGGGATGTTGGTGTGGGACCAATCGACGCCGTTGGAAGTCGCGGTGTAGAGGACGCCATTGACCACGACCGGCGAGCAGGAGGAAACGTTGTGGGGGAAGATCCCGACTTCCTCTCGCATGTCGAACTTCCAGAGGATGTCGGCGTGCTGGTCGCCGATGACGACCGGGTTGGCGGGATCGGCGGACATGTATTTCACTTCGTCCTTGAAGGGACCGTCGTTGCCGTTGGCCATGCCTTTGGCATCCATGCAGAGGACTTCGCCGCGGTTGGTGACGACCCAGACCTTGTCGCCGACAATGCAGGGCGAGGAGCAGAGGCCGACGTATTCCCAGTCGCTGACCTTGCCGGCGCCGAGCTTGGGGATGATGAGCTGCCAGAGGAAGGAGCCGGTCTTTTCGTCGAACACCATCAGGTTGCCGCGGTCGCCCTTCTGTTTCGGATCGCGGGGCGACTCGTTGTTGGTGCCGACGTAAACCTTGCCACCGGCGACCACCGGGTTGCCATAACTCTGGGAGCCGAGCTTGGCGGCCCACAGGATGTTCTTGGCTTTCGAGAGGTCGGGCTGCTCGTTTTCGTCGAGTTCGCCGGGGACGATCTCGGAGGGAAGGTTGGTGGCGGTGCCGACCATGTTGCGGGACGGAGTGCCGCCCCACATCGGCCAATCGGCGGCGAGGACGGGAGTGGCGAGTGCGAGCAGGAGCAGGGATGATTTCATGGTCGTTTCGGGACGTGCGGTGAGGGATTCAGGGAGTCGGTGGGCCGGGGCGCTTGGTGTGGAGCGGGATGAGTTCGGCCTGGAGCTTTTTGAAGGCGGCGGGGGTGAGGTCGTAGCGGAGTTGCTGGTCCGGGCTGATGAAGATGATTTCCTGGCAGCCGAAACTGACCAAGGCGTGGATGTCCTCTCGGCCGGAACGCCAGTTGACCGACCAGTCGGGAACAAAGCCTCCGCGGCGGCGGTGGGACCACTTGGCGAAATGGGCAGGATCCGCGAGGAGCTTGCGGAGGCGTTCGACCCGTGCCGGATCTGGCTTGAGGTCGGGTTTGTAGAACTTGAAGTCAGCGAGGGTCAGGGTGTCCCGGCGCTTTTCCTCCCGGGCGAAGGCGGTGCCTTCCTTGGCGGGGTGCGGCAGGCCTTCGGAGAGGGTGAGGGTTTTGGAGGTCAGCAGGGCGTCGCGTTCGGCTTTCGACTCCTCGACCGGCGGCTCCACGTGGGGATGCGCGTCCGCGCCGGCCGTGAGGACGGCGGAGAGGACGGCGAGGCGGGCGAGTTGCATGGGGTAGTTGATGCTTGAGGTTCCGGGGGCGAGACGCCCCCGGAACGGACTGGAGCGAGACGCTCCAGCCACAGGGGACTGGAGCGGGGCGCTCCAGCTACACGGTTATTTGGCGGGGCTGAGCTTGAGGTTGTCGATGTAGACGCGCTTCTGGGACTGCGGGCTGAAGGCGAAGACGCCGGGAGCGCCGTTCGGGTGGGCCTTGGTCAGCGGGACTTCGATGGTCCAGGCTTCGGGCTCCTTGTCGGCGCGCGGCCAGGCTTTGGCGAAGACCGTGCCGGTGCCGTCGGGATTGGCCTTCACGCGGGTCTTGAGGCTATACCAGGTGTTCGGCTTGACCGGGAACTTGACCGACTGTTTGACGCGCTCGTGGTTGCTGGAGACTTCGAGCACCTGGGCGTTGCCGATCAGGGCGATGAGGTAGCGCTGGTTGATGAAGCCGACCGAGGACATGATGCGGCGGGTGCCGTCGGTCATCACGTCGCCTTCGAGCACGTAGTCGTGCATGGCGGTGCTGCCGAAGAAGTTCATGGTCCGCTGGAACAGGATGTTGTCGAGGCGGTTGGCGAGGACCTTGGAGCCGTCCTTTTCGAGGACGTACCATTTCAAGCGGGCCCCGAGCCAGGGGAGGGGCGGGAAGGTGACCTTCTCGCCATCGGGCGCGGCCTGGTCGAGGACGAAGGACTCGAAGTCCTCGGCGTAAGGGGCGGAGGCGATGATGCGGCCGCGGGTGGTGGCACCGAGCTTGCCGAGGGTGGCTTTGAAGGCACCTGCGGAGAACTTGGCTTCGGGCCCGGCGGTGAGGGTGGAGCCTTTGAAGGTGGCGTCGACGGTCGACTTTACCAGTGCGGTCGGCGGGATGAAGGCTTCCCACTTCTCGGGGGTGACTTCCTTGACCCGGTGGCCGAGGGCGTCGAGGCCGTAGACCTTGAAATCCTGCGAGGCGCCGCGGGTGAGGAAGAACTCGTTGGGAACGACCTGAAGCTGGGTGATTTCGCCGGGGGTGACCGGTGCGGCGGCGGGAGCGCCCACGAACTTGCCGTCCTTCTCGCCCCAGCAGTGGATGGCGGTCTTGGAGAATAGGTAAACCTTGCCGGCCCAGATGGCGGGGGCACCGAGGAGGTTTTCCTCGAGCTTGAACTTGCTCAGCACGCGGCCGCTGTCTTTCGACGGATCGACGATCGCGAAGGTGCCGTCGAAGATGGGGACGTAGAGTTTGCCGTCGCCATAGGTCGGGGAGGCGTGGATCTGATCGGGGCCGAGCTTTTCGCGCCACAGGGTCTTGCCGGAGGTGGCATCGACGCAGAGCAACTCGCCGGTATTGATGGTGCAATAGACTTTGCCGTCGGCGAGGACGGGCGAGGAGGTGAAGGCGGTGATGTCGTCGTTGCGCCAGGCCTCGGCGGCCTTGTCGAGGACCAGGATTTCCTTGGTGTCCTTCGGGTAGGTCGTCGGGATCTTGAGGCTGACCATGCGGCCGGAAGTGGAGGCGTCGGTGTTTTCCACGCCGTGGGCGGCGATCAGGCGGTCGGGCCCGGCGATGAGGATCTGGCCGTTGACGCCGCCTTGGGAAAGGTGGAAGCGCCAGAGCGGGGTGCCGAGGTTGGCGTCGATGCAGACGACGTGGCCGCAGCCGGTGCCGGCGTAGAAGACATCGTGGCCTTCGATCTTGCCGAAGACCGGCATGCCGAAGGACGAGTCGACCGGCACGACGCCGGGGGTGGAGGTCCAGACGAGCTGGCCGGTGAGCTTGTCGAAGGCGTAGAAGCGGTCGGCGGCGGGGCCGGTGGCGCCCCAGTTCGCGGTGACGCAGTGGAAGATGACGAGGTGATTGAAGACGGCGGGCGCGCCGGTGCGGCCGTTCGGGAAAGTGAGGCGGCCGAAGTCCTCGATCAGCGAGATTTCCCACAGCTTCTTGCCGTCGCGGGTGAAGCCGACGCAGCGGCCGTTGGCGGTCTGCAGGTAAACGTTGCCGGTCTCCGCGTCGACGGTCGGCGCGCCGATCGCGTAGCGGTTGTAAACGGTGTCCGAAATGTAGTCGGAGAAGCGCTCCTCCCACTTTTTCTCGCCGGTGACGGCATCGAGGCAAATCAGGGCCTCCTGGGTGCCTTCGCCTTTCTCGCCGTAGTAGCCGTAGGCGTAGAGCAGGCCGTCGGCGATGACCGGGGTGCCGGCTCCCTGGACTTCATAGATCCACAGCGGCTTGGCGGGGTCGAGTTCGGTGGGGAGACCTTTCTCGAGCGATGCCCCGGTTTGGACCGGGCCGCGCCAGTCGAGCCAGCCGGTGACGTCGGCGAAAAGCGGGGCGGTGAGAAGCAGGGACAGGAGGATCGGGCGCATGGCAGGAGCAGGTTGTCGGGAGTCGTGGGGCCGGCCGCGGAATCACGGCCGGCCCCTTGGGAATCAGTATGGATCAGAAGGTGGTGCGGACGCGAACGCCAAACACCTGGGAATCGCCGGGCGAACCGGCGAAGATCTGCGGGTTGATGAAGGTGTAATACTCCTCGTCGAGGAGGTTCCGTCCGTAAAGAGCGACGCTGAACCTTTCGGTGGCGTAACCAATTTCGGCATCCCACAGGACGTAGGCGTCCTGGGTGAAGGTGGTGGTGTTGGCGGCATCGAATTTGGTCGGACCGGCGACCCGGACCGAGGTCTGCGCGTAGAAGCCGCTCTCGAAGTCGTAGCGGATGCCGGTGCTGCCGGTGTATTCGGGAACGAAGGGCACCTCATTCCCGTTGTAGAAGACGCCGGGGGTGAAGGGATCGGCGTAGTCGTCGAACTCCGCATTCACGTATCCGAAGCTGGCCCGGACGGTGACCGGTTCCACGGGAGCCCAGGCCACATCCAGTTCCACGCCGCGCGAGGTGACCTCGTCCGCATTGACGACGACGAAGTTGGTGGAAGCCGGGACCGACTGGTCGAACTGGTAGTCCTCGATCTGGTCCCAGAAGGCCCGCAGGCCGACGCGAAGGTCGTAAGCCGGGCAGTCATACTGGACGCCGATCTCGTTCGACCAGTTCTGCTCGCTGTCAAATCGGGCGAGCGCCAGGGTGTCGCCATAGGCGGAAAATCCGGCGGGTTTGTTGCCGATGCTGGAGCGGACGAAGGCATCGACCGCGTCCGTCACCTCGTAGGTAAGACCCAGCGAGGGCGAGAGGAACCACTCGTCACGGTCGCCGCGGACGGTGGCGTCGGGAATTCCGAAGTTGGGAACGGAGGTGGTGCGCATGGTCCGGTCGATTTCGGACTCATGATAGTCCACCCGCAGGCCGCCATCCACGGCGAGGCGGTCGGTGGCGTGCCAGGTCAGGTTGCCGTAGGCGGCGAGGTTGAGCTGGTCGATGGAGAAGCGGGTGTCCTGGACGAAGTTCGCGAAGACGGGGACGAACACGGGGAACTGGCGCGTGGCGAGGCCCTCGTTCTCCGTCCACATCTGGAAGAGACCGGCACGCCAGGTAAAGGGGCTGGCGTCGTCGTTGGAGGAAAAGCGCAGCTCGTTGGAGACGAGGTCCTGCTGCTGGGTGATGGTCGAGCGGGAGTCCGCGAAGCCGTTGGCAGGTTGGGCGAAATTGAGGTCCAGATCGACCGTGGATGGATCGAGGTTCCAGGTCTGGTAGCTGGTGATGGTTTCGATTTTCCCCCAGGACAGGTTTTTCCGCGAGTGGAGGGAGGTCTGGTAGCGCTCGAGGTCGGTCGCGCCCCGGAAATCCGAGGCATCCGTAAAGGAATCCGGCGTGAACAGCGAAGAAAGCCGCTGGGATCCATCGTCGACATTCTCTGCGTAGAAGCGCAGGCGGAGTTCGAAGTCGTCGCTGGGATTCCAGAACAGGTTGAGCAGGCCGCCGTTGGACTCGCGGTCGTCGGTCTCGGTGCCGAGGAAAGCGTTGCGGATGTAGCCGTCGCGCTCGTCGTGGAAAAGCTGGAGGCTGTAGGAGAAGTCGCCGCCGAGCGGGCCGGAGGTGTTCAAGCCGAGGCCGATGTGGTTGTAAGACCCGTATTCGGCGGTGAGGCTGGTCTCCATTTCGTCACCGGGACGCGGGGTGAACATCTCGACCATGCCGGCCGCGCCGTTGCGGCCGAAGTAGGGGCCTTGGGGCCCGCGATAGACGCGGATCTCCGAGAGCTCCAGCAGCTCGGAAGGATAGCTGTAGGCGTCGCCGAGCGGTACGTCGTCGATGGTCAGTCCGAGCGCCGGCGGGCCGAAGAACAGGGTGTTGGTGGAGCCGCGCATGTTGACCACCTGGCCGTAGCCGCGGGAGTCGGCGGAGACGATGTTGAAGCCCGGGACGATGCCGGAAAGCCCGGAGAAGGTGGAGGTCTGGAAGAGATCGAGCGATTCCTTCGAAATCACGCTGACAGCGGACGGCTCGTCTTCGATCCGCTCGGCCTCGACGATGGTCGGCGCGAGCTGGGAGGTTTCCTCGGCGAAGAGGGAACCGGTGAAGGCGAGGGCGAAGGATACGGTGCGGAGGCTCAGGTGGTGCGGGTGCATTCGGTGGGCGTTGAAATGGTGAGCGGATTCTGGGAATCGGAGCGGGCGGGTCAACCTCAAGCGAGGGGCCGCTTGTCATCGGCAGCACCCGGGCAACTTTTATTTTTCTATCAGGTTTTTTCGATTCCGGCCGGATGCGTCCGGGCCGAATTTGTTCCCATTAATTCCATGAAAACGACGATATTTCCGATCTCCCTGCTGGCGGCCATTTCCTGTCAGCTCGCTCCGGCGCTCGCCGGCGATGTCCTTTCCTGGCGGCTGGACGGCAACGGGCTCTACCCCGCGGCCTCGGCGGCGACCGACTGGACCGACAAATCGGGCATCGCTTGGGAGACCCCGCTGTCCGCCCGCAGCAACGGCTGCCCGATCCTGGTCGGCGGCAAGTTGTTCTTCACCGCGGAGCCCGCGACCCTGGTGTGCGCCGATGCGAAGAGCGGAAAGATCCTGTGGGAGAAGTCGAACGAATACGCCGACTTGGTCGAGATCACGCCGGGCAAGGCCGAAGAAATGGCGGCGGTGAAGGCAAAGGCCCGGGAGATCGGGGAAAAGGTCGCCCCGCTGGAGCGGGAGCTTTACCGCGCGGAGCGGCGCATGCGGCGGGACCGGGACAATGCGGAACTCAAGGCGCGCGCGGAAGAGCTGAAAAAGCAAATCGGGGCGCTCAAGCAGGAGGCCGGTCCGGCAGCCGCACAAATGACCAAGCCGCCAGCCCACGACACCAACGGCTACTCGTCCTACACGCCGGTTTCCGACGGCAAGCACGTCTGGGCCTGCTTCGGAACCGGGGTGGTGGTCTGTTTCGACCTCGAAGGCAAGCGGGTCTGGCATCAGCGGACCGCGGGCCCCGACCACGACTGGGGCGGTGCCTGCTCGCCGACCCTGGTGGACGGCAAGCTGATCGTCCGCTTCACCGATTACCTCGCGCTCGACCCCGCGACCGGGAAGGAGCTTTGGAAGTCACCGTCGGGCGGGGTGGTCTTCAACTGCCCGGCAAACTTCGAACTCGACGGCCGCCACTACCTTTACACCGGCCGCGGCGAGTTGCTCCGGGCGAGCGATGGAAAAAAGCTTCCGTCGCAGGATTTCAAGGGCACCGCCAAGCCGTGGTGCTTCTTCAACACGCCGTCGGTCATCGGCAAGCGGATCTACTGCGCCTATGGAAGCGAAGGGGAACAGGGTGAGGCCCACGCGCTGGAAATCCCGGCCAGCGCGGACCTGTTAGAGAAGGACGGCCTGAAGGTCGTCTGGCACAAGCAGGTCGACAAGAACCGCTACTATTCCTCGCCGCTGGTCCACGACGGCATCGTTTACCTGATTTCCCGCGAGTACCAGATGCAGGCGCTGGATGCGGCGACCGGGGACGGGATCTGGTCGGAGAAAGTCCGTGGCTTCACCGGCACTGCCTACCCGAGCCTGACGCTGGCAGGGGAGGTGATCTTCGTCGGCGCGGAAGACGGGAACGCCGCCTTCGTGAAGCCCGGCCGCAAGTTCGAGGAGGTCTCGCGGACCAAGATCGATCCCTACCGCAGCACCCCGATTTTTGACGGCGGATGGACTTATCTTCGCACCCAGGAGAAGCTGCTGGCTTTTCGCGTGAAATGAGTTGCCACAGGAAACTTGCTCCGCCCCGAAGTTGATCTAGCCTCAGCGATCATGAAGTTCCTTCCGACCCTCCTTGCCGCCTCGCTGTTTCCCGCATTCGTTTCCGCCCAGGACTGGCCGCGCTACCTCGGGCCGGATGGGACCGGGAAGGTGGAAGGGAAGATCCGCACCGATTGGAACGCGGAAAAGCCGAAGGAAGTCTGGCGCAAGCAGCTCGGTCAGGGCTGCGGCAGCTTCGCCATCTCCGGCGACAAGGTGGTGGTGATGGGCAATCAGAACAACACCGACGTCGTCTGGTGCTTCGACGCCGCCACCGGGAACGAGATCTGGACCCACAAGTATGAGGAGAAGCTCGACCCGAAGCTCTACGACGGCGGCCCGAACGCGACACCGACCATCGACGGCGGCCTCGTCTACACCTTGAGCAAAACCGGCAACCTGTTCTGCCTCTCGCTGGCCGACGGCAAGCCGAAGTGGCACAAGCATTACCAGAGCGACTTCGGCGGGAAGGCCCCGAGCTGGGGTTATTCGGCATCGCCCGTAGTGAAGGGCGACCTGCTTTATTGCCTGCCTTGCGGCAAGGACGGCGGGCTCTACGCGCTCGACAAGGCCACCGGTGCGACCAAGTGGAGTTCGGGCGATAGCACCAAGCCCGGCTACGCGGCTCCCGTCTTTTTCAACTACAAAGGCCGCGGTGTGGTCGCGGGCTTCCACGGTCGCGAACTGGTGACCTACAGCCTCGACGGCAAGCCGGTCTTCGATTTCCCGTGGCGGACCTCTTACGACGTAAATGCCAGCAACCCGCAGTATCACGACGGCGCCATGTTCCTGGCCTCCGGCTACGGCATGGGCTATGTGGTGATCGATGTCTCCGGCGGCGAGCCGAAGATCCTCCACAAGAACGAGGACACGCGGATGATCTTCCAAAACAGCATCCTGGTGGACGGCGATATCCTCGGGGTCTTCGGTGACAAGAACATCGATGCCGAGCTGATCCGGATGGAGATGAAGAGCGGCAAGATCCTCTGGCGCGAGAAGATGCCCGGCACCCGCGGCAGCTCGCTGATGGTCGGCGATGAGATGGTGATTCTCTCCGAAACCGGCGACATCCTCTGCGGCAAGCCGGCCAAGACCGGCTGGACCGAGCACGGCCGCATCAAGGCACTGTCCGGCACCTGCTGGGCCCCGGTTGCCTTCGCCAACGGCCGGATCTTCGCCCGCAGCAACAAGGGCGAGGCGGTTTGTCTGGAGGTAGCGGGGCGGTAGGTCGGTGCTTCGGTAAGTCGGTGACAGGCGATGAGATGGCGTGTCATCCTTCGCTTCAGCGAGGAAGGGAGCGCCGGTCTTTAGCCGGCTTGGACGGTCGTGCCCGCCGATGAGATGCTGATACGCAGCAAAAGACTGCTCCCCCGAAGCTTTTGCAACGAGTTTGGTGCCAGCGATGGCAGCGGCATCTTCCCGCCAGCCGTTCGCCCCCGGAGCCCGCCTGAACCGCGGCGAGGTAGGCTGACCCACTGGGCGATTTTCTATTCGTCCGCGACAATCCGATGCTTCCCGGAGAATGCGTAAGGTTGCCGCTTCCCGGAAGGATCCAAAAAATGAGCGTCGATCACGATCTGATCCTCAGAAATCAGGTGGATGCTTCCTCTCATCTCCCGCAACCAGGCATCCCATTCGCGTCAGGTTAAGGCCCGGATCCCTGATTCCACGGGGGATTGACGACGCCGTTTGTCCCGCATGACGTGGTCGGGGTAGGGATCGAAATCGAAGAGGGCGGCGATGTCCGGGGCTT
>Ga0247843_1001622_pt1 | contig 44540 bp, 46 predicted proteins | sample LaCruzMarch2017__FD_192420 | JGI IMG/M metagenome (GOLD analysis project Ga0247843, IMG submission 192420) | Freshwater microbial communities from meromictic Lake La Cruz, Castile-La Mancha, Spain - LaCruzMarch2017_8m | ecosystem: Environmental > Aquatic > Freshwater > Lake | place: Spain...
CCTCAATCATACCTGCGGGATGTTTCGACAAAATGTGAGCCGCCTGGCGCGTAAAACCTGGGTTACGACGAAGAGAATAGATCGCCTTCGCGCCCATCTATTCATCTACGCCGACTATCACAACCAGTACCTGAACAAACAGTGAGCTTAAGCGCCAGACTACTTGGCGGATATCTTTGCTGGCTGCTCCATCAACAGGCATGGGGGCCGGTTTAAAGGGACTTAAGGTATTCGAGCAAACTGTCCCGCTCCTCATTCGACAAATTCACCCCAAATTCGTGACCAGCATTCGAGTTCCCCGCGATGCTGGTGTCGATCGTGATGCTTCCTGCATTCCGATTCGACTCGCAGTCAATTCCCACGTTGGTGGGGTCAAAGTCCGTGCAGCCGACCGTGAAAGTTTTCGCGCGCTGGTTGGCGGGAAGGAGGAGATCGCGGATGCTCTTCACCGAGCCGTTATGCAGATAGGGCGCGGAAGCCCAGATCCCGTTGAGTGGCCGGGCTTTGTAGCGCATAAAGATCTCGGAATTAAGAGCGAGTCGCTCGTCTAGGGTGCCGACTTTTTCCATCTCCGCTTCGGTGAAGAGGCCGGCGGCGGCTTTGCGTATCACTTTTCGCCAGCCGAGCAGCACGGTCATAGCGTCCGTATCGATCTCCCCCGAGCAAGTGATGAAGCTGATGCTTCCTACTAAAGAACCGGCCACTGCATGCCGAAGCACCACGCTTGCTGGCTCAACTTCCTGGAGCGGGCGGCCTTCCGCCACAGAAAGTTTCTTACCCTTGAGTTGTCCCGAAAAAGCGGTCCTCAGCGCAGCGTTGCTCGCCACCAGCGGGTCGGTCTTCACCACCGAGATGGGCACCATGTTGGCGTGGATGATTCGCTTGGGGTCCAGGCGATTCACGTCGCCGTGACACTTCACGCAATTTGCCTGATAAATCTTGTGGCCATTGGCAGCCTTGTCCTTATCAATCGAACCCAGAATCTTCTCTGGCCATTTCGGGCTCCAGAGAGTCTTCACTTCATCCTCAAGACTTTCGAGATTCGAACGACGAGCGCTGGAGCAGTAACCACCAAGGATCTTGGTCTCTTTATCGAAGTTCACGTGACCAAAAACGCCGAGCACCTGGCCGATATTTCGCGATAGCGGTCCTTTTTCCTCGAGGTTGTTACGGGCGATTCCAATCCATTGCACGATGTCGTGGTAAGGAGCGTCCCACAGCACGGGATAGCTCACGGGGGCATTGGGTTCGCGGCCGTTTTCGCGAACCACCACTCCACCTTTGGAGTGCTTTAAGTCTTTGGCGAGAACCTGGTTGAAAATGATACCGAACGCGTCGTTGCGTCCATGACCGTAGGCCATGCCCGAGTGGTTGAGGCTCTGCCAGGCTTTTCTGGTTTTCACGAGTTCAGCAAGTTCATGGCGCAGCTCGCTCTTGGTGCCTTCCGTCAGCTTACGCCCCAGCACGCGTTCAGCGAAACGCTGGAACTTATCGGGATCTTCCGCGGTTCTGAAAATGGCGCCGTCCATCGCGTCCACGAAACCCTGGAAGTCGCTCATCGAGGGGCCGCCGTCGATCCTGATATTGTTCGCGCGATAACGAATCTCGGAGGTATGGCAAGCGGCGCAGTTGATGCCGAGCTGCGCGCGTTTTTTCTGGGAATCTTTTGTGAAGCCGACCGGCAGGCCGTCCGGATTCTCGTCGGTAGGTGCCTGAGGAATGTAGCCAAAGCGTGCGAGGTTTTTGCTCGTGAGAAACGCCGTATTGTCCCCACCGTTTTCCAGCGCTCTCGCGAAGTCGTAAGGCAGGAGATGCGAGCCCTGGGGTCCGTAATAAAACTTCTGGCGCGCTTCCTGGTTCCAGCCCTGCTCGAGGTAAGTCGTGTGCACTGTATCCGGATTGCCGCTTGCGGGCACTCGTACCGAGTCTGGACCATTCTCAAAAGAACGGGAGCTACAGGCGGAAACGAGGAGAAGGGAAATGAAAACCGGGATGTATTTTGGCAGATGGCGCATATAACTTCCTTGTTATAGAAGGCCCAGGAAACTCCCTTAATTAGAGCTATTCTCAAACGGTCCCGCAAGTTTTTTCCTGTGCGAAAATGGTCAGCTAACGCATTGCAATAAACTCACGAATTTTCACTATGTTAGTCTGGGGCTTAGGTTCCCTTTCGCGTATATTCCACTTTATGGCCACCAGCTTGAAGCTCTCCCTCGAAACCGCGCTCCGCGATCGCTTTCGCCTACCTGCTTTCCGGCTGGGGCAAAGCGAAATCATTGAGGACGTGCTTGCGCAAAAAGACGTGCTCGCCGTGCTGCCCACCGGCGGAGGCAAGTCACTCTGCTACCAGCTGCCAAGCGTAACCGAGAACAAGCTCGTGATCGTGATCTCCCCTCTCATCGCCCTGATGAAAGACCAGGTCGCCGGCCTTACAGCTAGGGGAATACCCGCGGGTTCCGTTCATTCTGGCCAGACCGAAGCCGATAAACTGGCGGTGTTTACCCGCATCGCCCAGGGCGGCACTTTCCTTTTGTATGTATCCCCCGAGCGCGTTGCCAAAGAAGGCTTCCAGCGCTGGATCATGAACAAGCCGATCGCGCTTTTTGCCGTGGACGAAGCCCACTGCATCTCGCAATGGGGCCACGACTTCCGCGAGGAATACGGGCAGCTCAACGTGCTCAAAAAATTGCGCCCGGACGTTCCCGTACTCGCCCTCACCGCCTCCGCCACCCCGCTCGTGCTTAAGGATATCGCCAAGCGCCTTGGTCTCAACGAGCCCGCCCGCCACGTGCACGGCTTCTATCGCCCCAACCTCTATTACCAGGTGGAAAACTGCGAGGACGAAGAGCGCAAGGAGCAGTTCCTCCATCAAGCCATTGAACAGACGCCGGAAGGTCGCATCATCGTTTACTGCGGCACCCGAAAAACGGCCGAGAGCGTGAGCAAGCAGCTGAAACGTACATTTCTGGGCGTCGACTATTACCACGCAGGCTTGTCTTCAGAGGAGCGCACCACCGCGCAGGACGCGTACCATTCCGGCGAGAACCGCATTCTTGTCGCCACTAACGCTTTCGGCATGGGCATAGATCACCCCGACGTGCGTCTTGTCGTGCACTTCCACATGCCCGGCAATATCGACTCCCTGTACCAGGAAATGGGCCGCGCCGGCCGAGACGGCGATCCTTCCACCTGTCTGATGCTCTACTCGAAAAAAGACAAGGGCCTCCAGAGCTTCTTCATCACGCAGTCGGGCGCGCCGCCTGAGATCAAAAAGAACCGCTGGAATACTTTAGATGCTCTCGTTAACTACAGTGAGGGCGGCGAATGCCGCCACTCCGGCATCCTCACCTACTACCAGGACTCCCAGCGCATAGAAGCCTGCGGCCACTGCGATTCCTGTGATCCCGCTTCCCCGAGAAAGATTCAGCGCCCGCCTCGGTCCTTAGTGCTTCCCTCCAAATCGCTCACGAAAAAACAAAAAGAAAAGAAAGCCACCATGCTCGCCGAAGAAGGCATGGACGGCACACAGAAGCTCCGCCTCGCTTCGCTCAAGGAATGGCGCAAGTCGAAGGCGAAAGAACTCGACGTCGCCGCTTTCATGGTTTTCAGTGACAAAACCCTTCGCCACCTCGCCGAAGTCAACCCACAGTCGCGGGAACAATTGCAGGCGATCTACGGTATCGGCGAGCAAAAACTGGAAGCGTTCGGCACCGAGCTCCTCGCGGAACTCGGAAGAAATTAGACGAAGGGTGTTCGCAGCGTAAAGAATGCCAGTTACGTTCGAGCCAGCTGCGCCTACTGCTGCCGCTTCCGGTAGTATCCCTTTTTCTTCTTGCGACCCGTAACGGGATTCACCTCGTCAGGATTCTGGCCAGAGCGTTTCGACCAGGAATCATTTTCACTGCCGGCCACCGGCTCGTATTTTTTCTGAACCGCCTCCGACTTATTCGCGGCCACGCCGCCGTTGCCGCCCGTCGAATTCGCCACTGGAATGCCTGCGCCGCCGCCCGTGTCCGTTCCCGCAGGTGGGGTCACCGGAGCCGCCGACGAGGTTATCTTATTGGCCTTAATGCAGGCGGTCGAGTTTTTCCATTCGCAGGCCTGCTTCAACACCTTCAGCGCCTCGTCTTTGTTTTCTGTGCGCTCCGCGAGACTGAGGCAGGCAACAGTGCTCTGCTTCTCGCACCCGAGCCGGAAGTAGCGCAGCGCCTCTTCCCCTTTGCGCTTGAGGCCTAGTTTATTACAGGCTTCGCCCGCATTTTGCTTCTCGCATTCGAACTGCATCATTTTTTCGTCGCCACCGCGTACGCAGGAAAATAGCGAAAAGGCCAGCGAAGCACCTAGTACCGAGGAAATTAATAATCTGTGCATATGGCAATCCTAATTGACATGCCTGAAATCTCACACAAAAATCAGATGCGGAGGCTCCATCAAATGACCATTCTCTTCAAGCAGCTCTTTTCGCTGCTGAAACTATTGAACTCGGAAACCGGGCAAAACCAAATCGCAGCCGGAATTGCCGCCGGTTTCATTCTCGGGATGACCCCTGCGTTCTCCCTCCAAACCCTGATCGTGTTTCTCTGCCTTTTTGTATTCCGTATCCAGATGGGCATGGCATTTCTCGCCTGCTTCTTTTTTAAGTTCATCGCCTGGATCCTTGACCCCGCGTTCCATGCCGTGGGTTCCGCCGTACTGGAAGCAAACGCGCTCCACGGGCTCTGGACCACTCTCTATAATATGCCGATCATCCCTCTCACCCGTTTCAATAATTCGATCGTGATGGGCTCTGGAATAGTAGCGATCCTGCTTGCGCCAGTGATCTTTTTCGTAAGCCGTTCGGCCGTGGTGAAATACCGCGAGACGGTTGTCGCGCGCTTCAAAGAAACCAAAGTCTGGAAAATGATGAAAGCCACTTCTTTCTACGGATGGTACGTGACCTATGACAAACACTTCGGAAGTTAAGCAGCCCAAGAAAACCGCAGGCCCCATCCGCACCGGCGCGCTCGTACCGAGTCTTATCCTGATCGCGCTTGTATGGAGCTACTTTTTCTTCTTCTTCGACTCGCACCTGCGCAAAGGCATCGAATTCGGGGCTTCGCGCGTGCACGGAGCGGAAGTGAACGTGGGTCGCGTGAAAACTTCTTTCTGGGGTGCGAGTTTCGAGATGAACGACCTGGAAATTACCGATAAAGAAAAACCTGAACAGAACCTCGTGCAGGTGGGCACCATCCGCCTCAGCATGATTTGGGACGCCCTTCTCCGCGGCAAGGTCGCTGTCGAGGACGCCTCCGTGCTTGCAATCCAGCCCTGGACCAAACGTGCGCGCCCGGGGCATGTGGATCCGCCGCCTCCCCCCGCTGACCCCAAAGCAGGCTTGCTCGCCAAAGCACAGGAACAGGTGATGCAGCAGACCCGCGCCAAATTCAACGAGAACTTCCTCGGCGATATCGCCGACGTTGTTGCTGGAACCGATCCAAAAGATCAACTGAAGAATATTCAGGGCGAACTCAAAGCACAGGCCGCGGCCGAAAAGCTGGAGAAAGAGCTCACGGCAAAGAAAATCGAATGGGAAAAACGCATTAAAGATCTTCCACAGCCTAAAGATATCCAGGCTATCGAAGCCAAGATCAAAGCACTCAACCTAAACACCAAGAATCCGCTCGAGCTTGCAGGCAATCTGAAAAAAGCCAAAGACATCCTGGGCGAAGCAGAAGCCAAGATCAAGCTCGTCGACCAGACACAGAGTCAGCTCACCGGCGACATCACCACCTATACGAACGCGGCCGCAAGCCTCGAAAAGCTCGCTGCCCAAGACGTAGCCGACCTTCAGAAGCGTCTCAAAATCCCGAGCATCGATCCAAAAGAGTTCTCCACGCAGCTTTTCCTTACGATGGTGGAGAAGAAGCTCACGGGCGTGCGCAAGTACGTAGAAATCGCGCGTAAGTATATGCCGCCCAAGAAAACGCCCGCGCAAATCGCCGCGGATAAAGCCGCTGCCAAAGACGACGAACTCATACCTCGCAAGCGAGGCGAAGGCCGCACTTATGCTTTCCCGATCACCAAGGGCTACCCGCTCTTTTGGCTGAAGAAAGCCGCGATCTCTTCGGAGATCAATCAAACCGAGTGGGCAGGCAAAGCCAGTGGCGAAATCATCGACGTTACCACCTCCCCTTCCGATCTCGGACGCCCCACCCGGCTGCACCTCGCCGGCGACTTCCCGAAGCAGAATCTGCATGGGCTCGATTTCCAGGCAACATTAGACCACACCAAAGAAAGCGCTAAAGAAAGCATCAAGGCATCTATCGGCGCTTTCCCCGTGATGAACCAGCTGTTCACTCCGGAAACCTCCTCGGTAAAGCTGGGCCTTAAAGAAGCCGTGGGTTCTGGTTCGCTTACCGCCACTCTGGCCGATCAGACAGTGTCGATGAATATTGACTCCAAGTTCGACAAGGCGAAGTTCGACTTCGACGCCAAATCTGGCCCGGTGAAAGAGGTGCTCGGCGCTGTGCTCGGTTCCATCCCAACCGTCACGATGAACGCCGGTGTCACGGGTTCCTGGGACAAGTTCAACATCAATATCAACTCTAACCTCGGCCAGGAGCTGAGCAACGGCTTTCAAAAGCAGCTGCAGGCCAAGCTTGGCGAAGCCAAAGCGAAGCTCGATACATTCGTGAACGAGAAGATCGGGCCGAATAAGAAGAAGGTGCAGGACGCGCTCGCGGGCCTGAGTTCGGGCCCCGGAAAGGCGCTCAGCGGCGCCAAGGAACGGTTGAGCAAAGCCATGAACAATGCGAAAGGCGCGGCAACACCTAAGGGCGGAGGCGGATCTCCCGCTGGTGGGTTATTGAAAGGCTTTGGCCTCTAGAGGCCATCACCCCACTTTATCCGGCGACTCTCCGAACCGGCCCCGCTTCCAGAGCACGAGTGAGTCCATGAGGTGTTTGGCGGCCTTCGATGCAGCCACGCTGTCAAAAACGTCCTGCCCGCGCCCAAGAAAGCCACCTAGCCGCGATCTTACCTCGATCCGCGAGCTGTAGCCTCCGTCTTCGAGCAACTCCACCTGCACGCTGATCGCGGAGCCAGACGGCGCGGCGGCCAGTATGTCCTGCAAAATGCGCTTGCACAGGGACTGCATCGCGGCTCCCGGGGTATACCCTTTGAAAATCACGCCTGGCTTCATGGAACCTCCCTTCCTGGGTATCGGTTTCTAGCTGGCTTCCGGCAGATCGAACTCCGAGCCCTGCAGAGAATCGTGCCGGCTGTGGGCCAGCTTTTCCTTACGGCTATGTACCTGGCGCAAAACAGCTTTGGTGGCTTCGTTCAGCGCGGTGAACACGTTCTTGTTTTCTTTTTGGCAACCACCATTCTCGAACCGGCTGGTTTCAAATCCACCGTCACCTCTCTAAGCCGAGCAGTGACGATAGGCGAAACTACCTCCCTGTAAGACGACTGATTGTCGCGCATGCGATCCCCTGTTCTTCTTAATCAAATACTCTCGTTTTTTTCCAGGCGAGCAGCCGCTCGCTCATCTTTCGGCTGAGGATTTCAGGCAACTCCGCCAGGTTATGCGACTGCACGGTCGCTATAAAATGCTTTTGCAGACCGCTCACATAAAGCAAGCCGATAAAGCCCCTCGCCACCTTCTTGAATTTTACTACCGTAACGGCATCGCTTGGTGCCTGCCAGAGAACTTCGCGCAGCATTATCTGAGTGCTGCGAAGAAACTCGCGACTGGCTTCGAAATTTACCGTTTCGATATTTGGCTCTTCCGTCGCGTGGTCCACCTTGCCGGCCATCTTTTTCGTCAGACTAAGTTCTTTATTAATGATTGCGTCCATAGATTTCTCCCTTGTCAGTTCCAGGTTTGCCTGTTCATGGCTTCGTTTATGGTGTCCATGCAGCCTTTCATCTGAAAAGGCTTGCGAAGAAATTTAGGCATGATGGTGAATCGTCCCATCAGATCAGCGAATTTCTCTTCGGAAATTCCCGATGTCATTACTACGGGCACACTCTGCAAGCTCTCTTCATTCAGGTAATTCCACAGATCCACGCCAGTGCGGCGCCCATCCAGGAAGATATCGATGATGATCAGATCGTATGGATTAGGGCGACCATTCTTCACACGGGCCTGCAGGAAACGCATTGCTTCCTCAGCGCTGGTGGCCCAGTCGAGCTTTACAAACTGGCCTGTGGTCTGAAGGGCTACGTCGAGCATATGCATGGTCGACATATCGTCTTCCACGATCAGCGCAGAATAGCGGGGCAACTTAACGGGCAGCGAAATCACGTTATCCTTGGGTCTTTCAATTCCGCGTTTGCCGCCCACATCACCCCAGGCCCGATCAATGTATGTTTCTCCCGCAGTCGCAAATTCCATATGAACTGCCCCCTGTTCCTATCCGGTATTCAGCTTCAGATTTCTCCACGTCCGTATCCATACGTGCGTGTTCCCATCGTGTGTACTTCAGATAGAGCGAGCAAGATGCCTGCCAAACGTGAATCGCGCTTTAAAACGAAGGGAGAAGCGCGCCTTCCTGCAGATGGGGCAATTTTTCTGAAGTTAGGAGCAAAAATCCACGCGTTTAAAACAGTGATGCTGATGGTTTAAAAATAGCCAAAACTTACTTAAATATTTCGAGTGTTTACATTGGACAACATATTTTGAGGCATTTCGCCCCATTTAATTTTTTATACGCCCCGTATTTCCTTTTCTTTTTGTGGGGAAATGCTTACATCAGAAGAGGCCTTTAACCCCATTGCACGCGCCGTGAAAACGACGCACGAGGAAACGGGATGAGCAAAAAGATCCTGATCATTGACGACGATGCCGACCTGCAAGTCGCGCTGAAAACATTTTTCGTGTCGCAAGGTTTTGAAGCAGAAACTTTTGGTAACGCCGAGAGCGCTCTCTATTTTATCGAGAACGCCAAAGCGCCCAATCTTACCGAGAACGGTTTGCCCGCTGATCTGATTGTGTGCGACCTGAAAATGCCAGGCATCGATGGAATTGAGTTCACAGAACGCCTTGTGCGTATCCAGCCTCATGTTCCGGTGATTTTGCTTACCGCCCATGGCGCGCAGGAAAACGCCGCTCTAGCCATGAACCGCGGCGCCTTCGACTACATTACAAAGCCGGTGAACTTCACCGAGCTCAGCGTGATCGCCGCCAGAGCGATCAAAATCTCCAACCTGGAGATCAAATTCAAAAACCTGAACGCGCATCTCGACTTCGATCGCTCCCAGAGCTTCGGCAAAATGATCGCCAAAAGCAAGTCAATGCAGGATATCTTCGGCCTCGGCCGCAAAATCGCGCCAACAAGCTCCTCCGTAATGATCACTGGCGAAAGCGGCACTGGCAAAGAAATGCTCGCCGATGCTATCCACCAGGCCAGCGACCGCCGAAGCGGCCCGTTCGTCGCCGTCAATTGCTCGGCGATCCCTCAGGAACTTCTGGAGTCCGAGCTTTTCGGTCACAAGAAGGGCTCTTTCACCGGCGCCCAAGAAAATCGCCAGGGCCTCTTTATGGAAGCCAACGGCGGCACGATCTTCCTCGATGAGATCGGCGATATGCCCCCTTCCCTGCAAAGCAAGCTCCTTCGCGTTCTACAGGAGCGAAAGATCCGCCCCGTGGGCGATAACAAGAGCGTCGATATCGACGTGCGCATTATCTCGGCCACGCACCGCGATCTGAAAAAGATGATCGACAAGGGAAGCTTCCGCGAAGACCTTTACTACCGACTCTGCGTGATTCCGATTTGCATCCCCCCGCTGCGCGACCGCCGCGAAGACATCCTGATTCTGGCTAACCTGTTCCTGGAAAAGTACGCGGCGAAGAACAAGCTCAACGTGAAAAGCTTTTCCCGCAAAGCCGTCTCCCGCTTGTACCAGCTTAAGTGGTGCGGAAATGTGCGCGAGCTGGAGAACACCATCGAACGCGCAGTGATCCTCAGCCAGGGCGCCATGATCGATGAGCAGCATATCCTCATCGACTCGGCCGCGAATGATGAAAAGAAAATTTACGAGCACTTCTCCAGTCATCTCACCCTGCGGGCACTGGAGAAAGAATACATCAAGCATATTCTGGTAAGCGTTGAGGACAAAAAAGAACGCGCGGCACAGATCCTGGGAATCGACCGCAAAACACTCTACCGAAAAGAGAAAGAATACAAAATCCACGCGCATTAGCATTGAGGCTGATGAAAGGGTGAAATGAGTCCGTCGATTCGTTACAAAGCCCGGATCTGGATCCGGCGTGCCGACGGCTTCCTTGAAGCCAGGGTGAACCGCGTTCTGCCCAAGAACCTGACCAACAGGTATCTTCTTGGACTCGGCTGCGTAGCGTTCGTGGTCTGCATAGCCCAGTTTCTCGAACAGCTATCTTTCCATCTCCAATACCGCAGCTTTTCGCAGATTCGGCTGATCGATGAGCAGCGCAATAGCAGCCTGGAGTTCTCGCGCAGCCTGCAGCAGCTCAAGCTCAACGCCCGGCCGGCGGTGCAGCTCGATCGCCGCAAGATCGCAGAAGATGCATTTGAAAAAATCAAAGCCCGGCACGAAAAACTAAGCGCTGAAGGGGGGCTCGTTTCCTACTCACTGGGAAATCGAAGCTCGCTTGATGTTTATTTGGCCCAGACCGCGAGTTCCGTCAACGCAATGAAGAGCCAACTCAAGGTGCTTTCGGACCAGGTTAACAGCGGTTCTCAGCGGCGAATAGCACTGGCCGCCGAGGCATTGCTGCAGTCGGAATACTCCTACCGCTCCACTCTCGACCAACTGGTGACTTTCTACGGAAAAGGCATAGATACCAGAATTCGCAACGCGCGCCTTCTCGGTATGGTGACAACCCTGCTCGTGATCACGCTGCTCGGCTTCGTGGGCCTTTACGTGATCCGTCCGGCGGTGCGCCAGCTCTTCGAGGCCGTGGAGGCGCGCTCCAAATTTCTCGGCCGCATGGGCAACGAGATCAGGAACCCGATGAATTCCATTCTCGGGATGACCCGCCTCGTGCAGGACACAAAACTCACCGAGCAGCAGCGACACTACATACGGGTGCTGGCAAGCTCTTCGAACAGCCTGATGAGCTTGCTCAACAACCTCATTGACTACTCCCGGATCAGCAGCGGCAAGGTGATGCTGGAATATTGCGAAACCGAAGTGCTAAACGCGGTGCAGGACTGCATCGATCTCGTCACGTACAAGGCCGACCGCAAAGAAGTAGACATCCTGCTGAACGTCGACCTGGGCACTTCGCTGCGAGTAACCACCGATCCTCTTCTGCTGCAGCAGATTCTCGTGAACCTGCTGGAAAATGCCGTTCGCTTCACGGATAAAGGTAAAGTGGTCGTCTCCCTCTGGCAGACGCGGGACTTCGGACGTTCCCGCCTGCATTTCTCGGTATCCGACACCGGAATCGGCATCAACCCAGACAAGCTCACCGAGATTTTCGAGTACTTCCAGCAGGAAGACCCCTCGATCTTGCGCAAGTACGGCGGCTCGGGGCTCGGTCTAGGCATCTGTCTCGAGCTCGTGAAGCTCACGGGCGGTCAGATCGACGTGCAGAGCCAAAAGGGCAAAGGCAGCGTTTTTCACTTTTTTCTCCCTGTGAACCGCTATTCCGAGGAAACCTTCGAGGACGTATTCGCGACCCACGCCATGAACGGCCGGCGCGCGTTAGTGATGGAGAACAGTTCCGACCGTCGCGCGAAGCTCACGGGATACCTGCACCAGTATGGCGGCGAGGGCGTAATACTGGAAGCGAGCGATGCGGGCAAAGGCGAAGAGTTCTGGGTGCGTTACTTCCTCGAAAATCCATTCGACGCTTACATCATCAACTTCGAACATTACTCCAAGCTCATCGGCTACCTGCAGACCGCACAGGAGCGCGCCGGAGTCAACCTTCTGGGGAGGGTGCTCGTATTGATTCGGTCCACGCTTCCGTCGGCCCGAATCCTTCGCCTGAACTCCATTGGGGTAAAGACTTTCTGCTATATCCCGGTAAAGCCAGTTGAGTTCCTCGGAGCAGTCGACCTGGTGCTCAAAAATTCTGATGCTTTGCCGGAACGGCAGGTTAGCGACAAGCCGCTCACGCAGTTCGAACTCTCCCGCTCCGTTTCCGCGCTGGTAGTCGACGATTCCCGCGACAACCAGTTCTTAATGAAGAGCTACCTCGAAAAACACGCAAGCCACATGGTGATTGCTGACAATGGAGCCGAAGCTCTCGAAAAATTCAAGCAAAACTCATTCGATATCGTATTCATGGATCTCATGATGCCAGAGCTCGATGGCTTCGAAGCCACCAGGCAGATGCGTGCATGGGAGGCTGCAAAAGGGCGCGTGGGAGTTCCTATCGTGGCGGTTTCAGCGCATACGGGTAAGGAAGAGGTTGATAAGTGCCGGGTTTCGGGATTTACTGCGCATCTTTCCAAGCCTCTAGATTTGAGCGAACTTCAGAGCTTCATGGGAAAGATATTTGGGGAAAAAGTGACCGCAGACAGACCAGACTCGAAAAACAGCGATGCGGAATTGGCTTGGCAGACCAAACTGAAAGAGTACCTGCCAAACTACTATCGGCAACGCGGAGAAGACCTGAAGGTTCTGCGCGCCGCGATCGCTGCCAATGACTGGACTAAACTTGTATTCATTGGCCACAAGATCAAAGGCAGCGCCGCGACCTATGGCTTCCCTGAGCTCGGGCAGGCCTGCGCAGAGCTGGAAAAATTCGCTCAAGAAAATAATCTGGCTGAAGTTCACTCCCGAATTGACTTCATCGAGCAGTGGCTGAAAAACATTACTCCAAGCCCCTGATTCGCAACATTTTTGAATGGAGAGATTGTAGACCATGGAAAAAGGCCAGTATGTGCTCCTGGTGGAAGATGACCCAGATATCCGAGAACTCGTGCTCGAGGCCTTTCAGATTATGAACGTAAACGCGCGTGCCGCGACCTGTGGCTCAGACGCAATTGAAAAGCTGCAGCAACATGGGAATCCCGCTGTCGTGTTGCTTGACCTGATGATGCCCAAGACCGACGGAGTTTGGTTCTGCAATGAGCGTAAAAAGTATCCAAGCATGATCGATGTTCCTGTGGTGATTCTGACCGCCGATTCGAAGATCGAATCAAAAGCAGCGGAACTTTCCGTCAACGGCTTTCTCCGCAAACCCGTAACCATTGACGACCTGATGAAAACTGTTCGTAAATATCTGCCCATTCAGTAAAGAAATTTGAACGCTAGAAAATAGAGACAAGACGGCTCGAGACCTAGGGCTAGACCGGAAGACCCTCTACCGCCGCATAAGCGAGATGGAGAGGGTAAGCTTGTCCCAATAGTGCGGGTAGAAACTGTACGTTCGTTGCACATTGCCCTTTCAACCCGCTCTTTGCTCATTCTGGTTCTTGGCACTTCGATTGCTATAGACGCAACAGAGAAGCAACTGACAATCAAGGGAGCAAACACTCAATGTTCATGAACGAAAATGTGCTCAAAGGCAGCTGGAAACAAGTAAAAGGCGAAATGCAGCGCCTGTGGGGCGATATCACTAACGACGAATGGGATCAGGCCCAGGGAAACGCAACTTCCCTCGCCGGCCTCGTGCAAAAGAAGTATGGGCTTTCCCAGGCTGAAGTCGAAACAAAATTCAATGACATTTTTTCGCGCTTCTCTGAGAAAACAAGTGAGAAGTCCAGCGAGGCCCGCAAAGAATTCAAGCATTAGACGAATCGGCAAGAATCAAAATACAGGAGATAAAATGGAAAACGCAATGCGCACTACAGAGAACAAAATCGACCAACTGGACCACACGATCAATGGGCAGGGCCGCAAATTGTCTGCCGCGATCAACGAAGGCAGCGAAGAGATCAAGCACTACGCGTCAGATATCGCACACAAGTTTAAGGGTGTCTCTGGAGACGCCATTAAAGAATCTGTCAGCTTCGCGAAACGCTATCCAATCTATACCGCGCTAGGCGCGGCTACGATTGGTTTCTTCGCCGGATTCCTGGTGAAACGAAGCTAAGTTCCCGCCCAGCCCCACCCCACACGGCAGAGGCCCCTGCAACTCAGGGGCCTCTGCCGATCTAGTTCAAGCCGGAGAAAGCCAGATGAGTTTCATGATGAAGATAGCAATGGATACGATCAGAGGACAACTTTACAAAGCTCTCCTGGCCAGGCTAAGTGAGTCCGATATCCGGCAGCGCGATGCTGCGCCGGTCATTTTCGAAAAGCTGGAGCGATATGCTGAACCATACTTAAAGGCTGTGCCTCGGGCTATGAATTACATGGCAGCAAAGTGTGCTTTTTCTTTTGTTTCTTTCGTCTCTTTTTTCGCCTTCTTCGCCGAGGTACTGCGCCAGATAGATCAGGCCGGAAGAATCCTGCCTTCTGCTTACCTGGCGGGCTTCCTTTCTTTGTTCCTTTGCTCGCTAGGCGGTTTTTTTCTCGTGCGGCCCCCAACCCTTGAGAGATTCATAATCACGCCATCAGTCACGCCCACTGTCGGTGCGGTCTACCCCCCTGGAGAAGAACCAGCAAAAATGCCCAGGGAATATACTAACGTTGAACAGCTGCGCCAACCCGCAGCTACATCCGGAATAGATTTTCTCCTCGACGAGCTGCGGGCCGAAAGGGCCTCTTTTTTCTCCAGGCATGGCTAGGATTAAACTTGCGGCCGACTTGGATCTCGCGGTCGGCCGCTGTTTTTCTTTAGTTACTAAGGGGCGCTACCTCCTTTTCACGAAACTCTATCGTTCCTGCGATTCCGGAAACTCACCAGTACAAGTGTGAGGCCGACCACTTCCTGGAGAATATGATCTTTGGTTCCGAACTCGAGAACTCCGGGAGATATGACCCAGAGAAAACGTTCACTGGCTTCCGGCGCACTAACAAAAAATCCCAGGAACCCAAACACCGCTAGAACTACTCCGAAACCAGCCGCAAATCGATTCAGCGTTTTAGGACCGAGTGTAAGCGCGGGACCGATCAACAATGCACCAGCCACGAGATAGAACAAGCTGTGAAAGTGGTTCGCGGTGTCCCTGACCAACTGAGGAAAGAAAAACTCGATCGCGCCAATCAAGCTGAACACCAGCCCGCCCCAAAAGCAGGCCTGCCTGGACACCACGTCCGGATAGATGAAGTCACCAAGAGACACTATCGTTGGGGGCCGAATCTCCAGAAGAGGTGGGGCTCCTTCAAATTCCACGGAGTCATTCCGATATAGACGCAACTTTGGACTCACCTGAGGCGAGCTGATTCTACTTTCCTCTTCTTTTCGATTCAGATTTAATGCCATGGAATCCCTCCCTTCCAGTCTTGGATCGTGCGTGTGGCTTCTTAGGACGTCATGCGGGACTTTTCTTCCCTTGCCGCTTCGCGGGCCGCTTTTTTCTTTCCTGGAATCATCACTTTGGGAGGCGTTCTTCCATCCGAGCCAACCACTACCCCGCAGTGATCGTCAAAAGATACCCCGTCCATATCGTAATGCCCCACTTCATCCGGGATCGTCGAGAGCGATCCTGGAATGACAAAGGCCCGCGACTTTTTATTTGCCCAGCGCCAAAGGTAGCCGGCGGCCAAGGTTAGCCCGATCAGGGCGATTGCTTGCCTTTTCTGTACAGACAGATTCTGGATCGATTGGTTCATAGGAACTCCTGAGTCAACCTATTGCATTTGTCATTCGGGCAAACACTCAGGGCACAGAATGCAAAATTCAATCCAGGTATAAACGCGCTGTGGCACGCCGATTGCTCTCCGAAGGCATGCACTTACCCGCGTTACCCCAGGTCGCACCTCCGCAGGCTTCGCCTTCCAGCGATGCTGGTGAAAAGATATTCTTTACCTCCCGCGAGTTCTTCGCGTCCCTCGAGCGCGAAATTGACCGCGCTCGGCAATCAATTTCTGTGGAAATGTATATCTGGTCAAACGACGAGACAGGCAACCACTTCTTTGATTTGCTGGAGCGCGCCGCTGCCCGAGGCGTGCGTGTTCGCCTGGTGCTCGATGGCGTAGGTTCCTGGTTCTGGATTCGAGCGAATCAGGCCCGAATCAAAGCCACCGCGATCGAAGTGAAAATATACCATCCACTTCGATGGAATTTTCGGCGGGCCATTCCCGAGGGGATACCTCGCTTTTTCGCGCGAATGAATCGCCGAAACCACAAAAAAGTGATCCTGATCGACGGCAAGACTGCCTTTACCGGCAGCCTGAACATTACTCGCAGTTCACTTGAATGGAAAGAATGCGGGCTTCGCCTAACGGGTGAGGCCGTGCCACTCCTAGCAGCACTGTTTGAAAATGTATGGCTGCTTTCCGGTGAAGAGCCCAGGCAGGAAAGCTTCTCGACCTCGCGACTGCAGCGACAGCTGAAAAACAGCCGCGTGATTCGCAGCAATCAGTTTTACTCCCTACGCACGCAGCACCAGCGCGACCTGAAACGACGAATCCTGGGAGCACGCCACAGAGTCTGGCTGATGACCCCCTATTTCGTTCCAACGTTCGGAGTTCTAAGTTCCCTGCTTAAAGCAGCCAGAAACGGGGTCGACGTCAGGCTTATCCTGCCACGCAAGTCAGATGTAACTTTCCTTCGCTGGATTGCCCGCCTCTACTACCGCTACCTGCTCAGGGCGGGCGTAAAAGTCTTCGAGTATCTACCTGAAGTTCTGCATGCAAAAATGTCTCTGGTTGACGACTGGGGCTTCATTGGCTCCAGCAATCTCAACAGGCGCTCTTCCTATCTGGACCTTGAGCTGGACATCGTGCTCAGCTCAGGCGCATCCTTAAGAGAGCTGGAACGGGAATTGACCATCGATATGAGTAGATCTGAAGAAATCGTAAAGTATGTGCCGCTGGGTTACTGGAGAAACCTCCTCGCGAAGACTCTCTATGTATGGCGTAGCTGGTTCTGATGGGGCTCTGATGAAGCTGCGAGTCTTTAGTTACAATGTGCACAAAGGTCGAGCTTTCGTTTCCAGAAAAAAAACATGGAATGGTTTGCTGACACTTCTCAAGGCAAGCCGTCCCGACGTAATTTTTCTCCAGGAGTTTCTTCACGAGAAAGAGGCGCTCAAGCTGCTCGAAGACCTGGCTGATCACTTGTGGCCTCACCACTCCTTTGGACAGAACTCTACCTGGAACGGCGACCACTACGGGAATGCGATTCTTTCCCGCTTCCCGCTGAAGGAAACTCACAATACTGATATTTCCACTTCTTCGTTTGAGCGAAGAGGGCTCCTGTATGCTCTCGTGGAACCAAAGCCAGAAAACCCTATGCATCTTTTCTGCTGTCACCTTGATCTCACTCATCGTGGTCGTTCGCAGCAGCTGAAGAAAATGAAGGTGCTGGTGGATAAGCTCGCATCAAAGCAAAATCCGATGCTACTGGCTGGAGATTTTAATGACTGGCAGGAAAAACTGCACCAACCGATCCTGAATGGTCTTCAAGTGCAGGAAGCATTCGAGACATTGAACGGAGAGTTGATGCCGAGCTCGCCGAGCATGTATCCGATTTTCTCCCTGGACCGCATCTACTACCGGAAAATGAAACCGCTATCCGGAGAATGCCTGGTCACGGAACCCTGGCACCTTCGTTCCGATCATCTGCCGATGATTGTGGAATTCGAGATCGGTTGAGCGCCTGTAAACTGCCCCCAACCGATCTTCCAATGAGGATATATTCCTCGTCGCCCGAGACAAAATCACTCGGCCTAAAAAGTTATTTTGCCCAGCCACCACTATCAGTAGCGCCTCGTGCAGAAGAGTAAACTTAAACAATACTTCTGCGAAGTGGCACGTAATTTGAATCGTAAAGGAAGAGAGCGTAAGCCCAGCAATTGAAACGGAAATTCAAAAAAGGGGATTTAAGGATGAAATCGCAGTTTAAGCAAAGCAAGAAAAGCCGCAGTGAAAACCTGGAAATAAAACGGGAGAATCTGCGGGCAGCACAGAGCCAACCTGTCGGTCCTTCGCATTTCGAGCTGGAATACTTCCGGCAGCTGCGGAAAGAAATCGACATCTTTCTTCACTCCAAAGGCTTCACCACGATCAAAGAGGTACATATTGATCTCTTCGGCGCAAATTTTCGCGGACATCTTCAGGTCTCCGCCTGAGCTTGCTGAAAATCAGATTCGACACAATAGTCGCAAGGGGGCGAGAATGAATATGTATAAAAGAAATTTTGTCTTTGCACTAATGCTAGCTCTGCCAGCTTCGTTGTCGCTCTCCTCCTGCACTCATAGCGCTGCCGTAACGGAAAGTGTCGACTTACAGGTCAAAGCGGAGCCAGAAGTACCCACCGGCACCCCAGGATCGACCGCAAGTCGCAAGGTGATCTCTGAGAGCCAAAGCATCAGCCCGAGGCAGAAAACAGAGCTGCTGACCATCCATGAAAAAATGGCCAGAGAAGTTGCTGCAATCAGGAACGAGATGGTGAAAATGCAGGTGCTGCTGTTCCGCAAAGTGCTCGACCCAGAAGCGGAAGAAGCCGAGATCAAAAATATCCGCAGCCGGCTACTAGGGCTCGACCGCAAACGTACCACTCGAATTCTTTCCGCGCTCGACGAGGCTCAGAATGTAATCGGAGTGAACGAGCTTAAAATGGATCGACCGAATACGAAGCAACCATTGATCGACGCACTAGAGCCCTGGAAAATGATGTAGGGGCCTTCTAGCGGGCGCTGCGCCGGGACAGCGGGGCTCTGGAAGGCCGCACCTTAGCCGGCATTTGCCGCCTGGGAGATATCGCTTTTTTCAAGGTGAACTGCTTGGCAGATGATTTTCGGGAGAGCGCAGCTTTCGCCACATCGGTCTTGGGCCGAACTCGCAGCACCTTGTCGTCAGGTTTTTCACACTCTATTGCCAGCCCACCCCCGTGTTTAGGTCGCTGCGAGCAGGAAACCACGGGAGTCTCGTTGTCGCGGTTGTAGCCCCTGGTTCCGGACCCGCCTGCACTACCGCCATTTCCGCCATAGCTACCGCCGCCGTAGCTGCTGCCACTTCCACCATAAAATGAATTTCCGAAGGCGGTTTCGTCCGACTCCTTTTCGTATCTGTCTTTCTTGCTGCGGGATCTTTTCCCACCGCCGGAAGAGGATGAAGCCCCTCCGCCATAGCTGTGGCCGGAACTCGTCGATTTTTTGTCCTTGGATTTCTTTTCTTCTGGAGCTCTGCCATCCACGAAAAGTGCTGCTCCTGGGCCACTTCTTCTCCGCGGACTCTGGGGACTTACCTCCGCCCCAGCTGCATTCCTCACCTTCACGTAGGCCTTGCCTCCACCGATGTAAGAAGCTCGGAGTTCCAGCGTTTCATTCTCTTTCAGAAAGTCAGGAACCAGGAACGATACACCCTCACTGGTGCAGGAAATTCCGGAATCGTTGCAACCGTTTTCCAGCTGTGAATCCGTGCAGCTCACGGTCCAGGTGAATTCGGTGGGTTCACGTTTCTGGGGAGAAAGATCGCCTGACTGCTGGCCTTCCGGAGCGCTGAAGAGGTCGGCCACCAAGCGTAAATCCGTGCGCGGCTTCGCGTCTACCGTCAGGCTGGAGGCCACGATTGCCTTATTGTCCGGGTGATAAATCCTAACTTCATTGGCGAGCGCCGAAGAGGCGCAGATTAAGCCAAGAAATGTAAGCACATTAAAGTTCCGCATGGGCCCTTTTCAGCGGCACCCGAGGCTGAGCTGGTTGAGGAAACCGCCGGCACGGCCGTTGAGATCGGTCGCGAACTGGCCTGCAGGGCAGTTGAGTTCATAGTTGGTTCCGCCGCTGCCACCAAAGGTCGCCGAGCGATATGTCTGTGACTGGTCCTCGGTTTTGCAAATGATTCCGATGGAGTCGATGTTGGCTCCAGCCTTGCCGTGAACTCCAGTAATTCGGTAGCGAGAGGGGCAGCTCATTTGAGCATAGCTTCCGTTCGCGCCGTGAGGCTGACCGTAACTGAGAGTTGCTGACGCGAAGCGAGTGGCCCAGACTCCTACGATTCCGTCTACGAACTGGGTACCATTCACCAGAAGTCCCTGAAGGATCATTCCGTCGGCACCTACACCGCTGAAAGAGCTTCCACTTGAAGACGAGCCCACTGATCCGGTGGGAGTCGAGGTTAATGAGGCTGTCCACCCTCCAGTGCCGCTGGCTGCGGAGGCATTAATCGTATAGGTAGCGACGTGATTGCCCGTTACAAAATTTCCGAGAGCATCTTTGAGGTTATTTGAAACCTGGAAGTTACAAACCGTACCGTTGGCCAGGCCGGTATTTGCGGCAAAAGTCACGTTAACGCTTGGCACACCCTGGATCGCGGTCACGCTTTGCGCAGCAACCGAGTTGCCTCCGCAGCTGAGTGAGTAGCCGGTAATCGAGCTGAGCTGGGCAACATTGAGATTGGCACTGGAGAAATTTACGGAAATATTAGTCGGGGCAGTAGCGACGTAACCGTCGGCCGGGTAGATGCTCGAGATCGCCACCGCGGAACCTGAAGAAAGCGGCGAGGAAAAGGTCGAGGCGCTATTGGCGGCAGAGCTCTTGCCGGCCAGCCCTCCACAGGCAGAGAGGGAAAGGAAGGTAATGAGAAAAAGAGCTGGTTTTAAGAGTTTATTCTGCAACATAGTCCCTCAAGTAAGAAGGGTTCAAATCCATGACGTTGCGACTTCAGCAAAGGGGAGAGCGTGGGGCTATTAAGGTAATCGCAATCGCCGTGCCCGCCCCTTCTGGCAGCGGTTTGCCGGGGGCGCGAATTCGCTGTAGACGAAAAAAACAGGTGTCTAAACCTTAAACACCACCCAATTCCCCGGAGACTTATGACTGATTTGCAGATGGACGGTGCAGCAAAGTCGGTTATCGTTGACGTAAAATCAGCCGCAAGGCAAAACTGAAGCCATGCCCTTCGACATTCCTGCCGTGACCGCGAACGATCTCGTTACCATTGCCTTTCTCGTGTTCCTCGAAGGGGTGCTTTCGATCGATAACGCGCTCGTGCTTGCCCTTCTCGTGAAGCCCCTCCCCCACGAAATGCAGAAAAAAGCGCTCACCTACGGCTTAATCGGAGCGGTGGTTTTTCGCGTGCTCGCGATCGGAATGGCCTCCTACCTCATGAAATGGGAATGGGTGAAATTCATCGGCGGCGCCTACCTCCTCTACCTTGCGATTAAATTCTGGATAGACAAACGCAAGGACGAAGTTAAGGAGGCCAAAGCTGTTCAGTCGGCGCAGCGCGCGTTCTGGATGACAGTTGTGATCGTGGAGCTCACCGACGTGATGTTCGCGATCGACTCCATCCTGACGGCCGTAGCCCTCACCAACAAAGTATGGGTCGTGGTCACCGGTGGCATCATCGGCCTGTTGGCGATGCGATTCGCGGCCAGCATTTTCATCAAAATGCTCGACAAATTCCCGCGCTTTGAGCCCACGGCCTACATACTCGTGGCGATCGTAGGGCTAAAGCTGCTGATCGAAGGCTTTGCCAAGGAGTTCAAGATCGAAGGCGTCAATTTTCACAGCCCAGGCACAGCGAGCTTTTGGGTTTTCTGGGCAGCAATGGGCATTTCGCTGATATTTGGCTTCACTAAACCAAAGCCCAAAGCAAAGGCACACAAAAAACATGGCCATGGATAGAGCAAACTGAGATGGACCAGCAGCTTCAATTTCTGAATGAAAAATGGACCGAAGGTTTCCTTGGCAATTCCTGGGAGCGCTGGGCTGCCTCCGTGTCTCTCGCGATCGCTGTGCTCGTGCTCGCCTACGTGGTGAAAGGTTTCCTTTGCACGCGCCTTTCCACTCGCGCCGCACTTACTAAAGCCAAATGGGACGACATGGCTCTCGTCGCCGTGCAAAACACGGGCTTTGCCTTTTTCCTCGTGCTCGCTCTGCATTTCGGAACTTCCGGGCTCAGCCTTCCGGAAAAATTGGCGCTGGTGAAAAGGTACGTTTTCCTCCTTTTCCTGTTTTTCCAGGTGGGAATGTGGCTCACGAGCGCGTTAAACTTCGCCGGGAAAAGTTACTCCCGGGAAAACCTCGACAGCGAGCCCGGGAAGGCCACGATGGTTTCCACCCTCGTGGTGCTCGGTGATGCATTCATCTGGCTCACCATGGTGCTCATGCTGCTGTCGAACTACGGCGTGAATATCTCCGCGCTCGTGGCCGGCCTCGGGATCGGAGGTGTGGCGGTCGCGTTGGCTCTCCAGAACATACTCGGCGACCTCTTCGCCTCTTTGTCCATCGTACTCGACAAGCCATTTGCGATCGGTGACACGATCGACGTGAATGGAATCGTTGGTACGGTCGAGCGTATCGGCCTGAAGACCACGCGAGTGCGCTCAAATTCCGGCGAGCAGCTTATCTTCGGCAACGCTGATCTCCTGAAAAATGTGCTGCGAAACTTCAAACGCATGGAACGTAGGCGCGTTCTGGTCACCTTCGGTCTCATCTATGAAACCCCGCTAGTGAAGCTGCACGGAGCCCGCGAACTCGTGAAGCAAATCGTGGAGAAGCAGAAAAACTGTACCTTCGAACGCTGCCACCTCCAGACTATGGCGGCCTCCTCCCTAGACTACGAGCTCGTTTACTGGGTAGAAAGCTCGGACTATAACGTATACATCAACGCTCACCACGAGATCCTCGTGGGCATGCTCGACCGTTTCGCCCAGGAAGGGCTCGAGTTTGCCTACCCTCATCAGGTGCACCTGGAAAAATACCCTCATGCAAAAGCCACCACGTGACGGGCTTCAGGACGCGGTAGCCACGGTTCGTACCCTGCGTGGCGAGAACGGCTGCCCGTGGGACAAAGCCCAGACTCATGAGAGTCTTCGTAAGTATCTACTCGAAGAAACTTACGAGGTACTCGAAGCTCTAGATTCCCATGCGGCCCGCCCTTCGAAGGAGTCCGTCGATCATTTCAAGGAAGAACTCGGCGATCTTCTCCTTCAGATTCTGCTTCACTCCGAGATCGCCAGTCAGGCGGGAAACTTCAGCGTGAGCGACGTAGCCGGTGAGCTCTCCGATAAGCTGATTCGGCGTCACCCGCACGTTTTCGGCAACGATAAACTTCATACGCCCGAAGAAGTGCTGGGCGCCTGGGAGAAAAATAAGGCGAAGGAAAAACCAAGATTTTCCGCACTCGACGGAATCCCGCCCGCGCTTCCCGCCCTCCAGAGATCGCTCAAGGTGATCGAAAAAGTGAGCAAGGTTGGCTTCCAGTGGCCCGACCTCAAAGGCCCGCTGGAAAAAGTTAGCGAGGAGCTCGGGGAGCTTCAAGCCGAGCTCGATAAGCTACCGCAGCCGGTTTCGCGAGAGAGTGCAGAGAAACTGACGCCCGAGCAGAAGCGCACGCTCGAAGCAGAGCTAGGTGATCTTTTGTTTACCATTTCCAACGTAGCGCACTTTCTGCATCTCAATCCTGAAGACGCTCTTCGCTCTATGCTGGCCCGTTTCGAAGGTCGGTTTCGATCGGTCGAAGACGGAGCAAAGGCCCAGGGTCGCAAGCTTGAAGAGATGACGCTCAACGAGATGGACACTCTCTGGAGCCAGGCCAAATTACTGGAAAAAAATAAGCCCTAGCGCTCCATGACAGGGGTATCGCGCAGACCTTCGCAATGTTCGCGAATCATCGCCCGATAACGAAGGTCGGCGAGTGGATTCAGCGCCAGAAACTTCAACCCGAACTGGTAGCGGCCGTTGTCGCCATTGCCATCGACAAGCTCGACGGTCACGTGCGTGATCTGACCCGAGATATCGTGCAGCTTCTCACCCCCGTTGGTCACGAGATCGAAATCCAGCCTCGATCCCACACCAAGGTGGCGCACATCGGTGCCGCTGTACTCGAGCTGAAGGCCGCCGAGCGTGAAATTTTTCACGTTCATGTAGAATGTGGCCGGCCCAAACTGCACTACAGCCAGCACTGGCACGGGCAGATGCTTCGCGGTCGTTACGAGGCGTGGTAGGCCGCGCATCCAGGGAGACGGAATCCCGGTAGTGGCCACATCTTTATCGATTTGTCTCAGCAACAGGCTGGTAGGATTCAGGAAGCGCAGGCTATAGATCGTACCGGCGGCGTTCGTTTCGCGCACGAAGCGACAGCGCACAGGAATCCCCTTGTAGGTAGCCTGCACATCAATGCCCATGCAGACGCGACCTTCTTCCGGAAGATCAGCATCGTCGAAAACGTATTTTGCGCCGTAGCTCGAGACCAGAGCCTGCACGCGGAATTCTTTTCCGGCAAGGAACAAGCTGAGCTTCTGGCTGGTGAAAACTTTTCTCGACATGCTTCTCCATTCTATCACGTTCTTTGGCCCGGGAATCTAGCGCTTGGGCAAATTCGTGTGCTACGCTTTTCCTATGACAAAAAAGATACGTGTAGCTGTTCTTTACGGCGGAAAGTCCGGAGAACACGAGGTTTCTCTCCGCTCTGGAGCCTTCATCATCCAAAATCTCGACCGCACACGGTTCGAGGTAATTCCCGTTAGCGTTGATAAGTCCGGCCGCTGGCAATGGAACGACCTGAAACTGATCGAAGAGAGCCGAAGCAAAACTCTGCCCATTTTCAAAAACGCGCCGGAGATGCGCCTGACCCCCCAGGAGGACGGCAAAGCCGCGCTGGAGCCGATCCAAAGTGGCGGCCAGTCAATGAAAGACATTGATGTCTTTTTCCCTATCATGCACGGCCCCCTCTGCGAAGACGGCACCGTGCAGGGGCTACTGGAGCTCGCCGATGTCGCCTACGTAGGTGCGGGCGTGCTTGGCTCTGCCATCGGCATGGACAAAGACGTGGCCAAGCGCCTCGCTTCGGCGGCCGGAGTTCCCGTTGCCCCCTACATCACTGTGCTGAAAGACACCTTCGATGAGGATCAGAGCGAATCGATGCTTCGTGCGCGCGAGCACCTCAAGCTTCCGGTATTCGTAAAGCCCTGCAATATGGGTTCGAGCGTAGGCATTCATAAAATAAAAGGCTGGGACGACCTCGAAACCGCGCTCCGTGACGCTTTCCAATACGACGTCAAAGTGCTCGTAGAACAGGGAGTGAATGCCCGCGAAATCGAGATGGCCGCGCTCGAGGAAAAAAAAGGGCGCCCCTTCATCAGTATGCCTTGCGAAATCATCACGAGCGGGAAGCACGAGTTCTATTCTTACGAAGCCAAGTATCTCGATGAAGATGGAGCGCGCTTTGAGATTCCCGCGGAGCTCGAAAAATCCCAGGAAATTCGTGTGCAGCAGCTCGCGGCCGACACCTTCCTGGCCCTCGAGTGCGCGGGTCTGGCTCGGATCGATTTTTTCCTCGACCGTGATTCCGGAAAATTCTACTTCAACGAGATCAATACCATGCCCGGTTTCACCTCGATCTCTATGTATCCAAAGCTCATGGAAGCGAGCGGAATCAAGCCTCAGGAACTGCTCACCCGCCTGGTGGAGGCCGCTCTTCACCGGCAGGAAAAGAAGCATAAGTTGCGACGGGACATCAAAGCAGACTAGCCTCTGCTGATTTTATCTTTAATTTTCAATATCTTATATCAATTTCCTTAAAAACTTATTCTTGATTATATTGGTCAACTTTGCTATAAGTGCAGTCGCAGCATTTTGGGCTGCGCTGCCAAGGTGAGCATGAGAGTAGTTATTAAATACTTAGTATTTATCATCGCAATCGCGCTTCCCGCCTGTGCCCGCGAGCGTGCTACGTCTGCCCCTGCCCAATCGAGCTCCTCAAACCAGGCCTCTTCGCTCGTGAAAGTTGAAAATGTGAGCTCTTATCAGGAGGCCCTGTCTGTTGTAAGCGCGACCAGCCTAGAGTGCGCGAAAGGCGCAACCTGTCCGGCATTTGTGGGAATGTTCCTGGCAGCCGACAAGGCCGGCGGATTTTCCCCGGGCTCCAGTTCCGTAGCTGCTTGCACCGCCGTGCTCGTAGGCGAAGACCTGGTTCTCACCAATTCTCACTGCATCCCCTCTGCCGTCAAACTGCTTCCGGACCTCTGCAGCGAGCGGATCCGCGTTGTGCTGCCTGCAAGCGGAGCTCACTTGGAAGAAAGTCTCGCCTGTGCTTCGCTCCTCGGGCACTCTGAACGTGTTACTCCGATGTCTCCCGACCTCGCTCTGCTCCGCCTGGAAAAGAAAACGTCGCGATCCTTTCCCGCTCTCAATCGCGCAGGAATCAGCAGTGGCTCCACCCTTCGCTCCCTTAAAGTTACTCCCGACCTTAAACAACTGACCGGACTTCTGCGCGAAGAAAACTGCCTCGCCACCGCTCGCTCCTACCGCATGCCGGTCTATACCGATGCCACATCCCCCTCGCTCGTGCTGGGCGACTGCGAAGCTGTTGCCGGGAACTCTGGTGGCGCGCTGCTTGATTCCGAAGGCCGCCTCGCGGGCCTGATGCAAGCTGACCTTCCACTTTCCGAAAATGCCCGCCGCGACTGGGCCCCGCACCTCGAAGGAAGAGATTTCGCCCGTCTCGCCATGGGCACCAGCCTTCTCTGCCTCGAAGCCGAGCTACCTGCCTGGCAGTGGAATAGCCGCTGCGTGACTATCACCGAACAGGACGTAGCCCTTTCCCGTCCGCGGATTCGCGAACAGCTCGGTTCTGAAGCTCTAGAAGCCCAGGTCACTCTCGCGCTCGCACCTTTCGTCTCCCAGACTCCTCTCCTGCGCTGGGAGCGCAGCGCCCTTGAGACCCGACCGCTTCGCCGCCTGGAAGCCCTTGTACCCCTATGCCTTGCCCCAGGTGAAGACTGGGTCGGAAGCTTTACCCATCAGCCCGAAGGCGACTCTCTGCTGATTGAGGCCAGAATCGAACTGGAGCTCCCGCGGCTTTCCCTAGAGCTACGTTTCAACCGCTTCCTCCAGCCCCTGGCACCACGGGCGCTCATCGCCGGCACGGAGAAAAAAGCCTACACCTTTTCTCCTAAAGCCGCGTTCGAAACCGGGGGCCTGGTGCTCAAGCCTGAACTAGACGGGGAAGACATCCAGTTGAACAGCTGTCTTAAGTAACTGGCAGTGCCCGCTTGAGAATCTTGCCGCTGTCACCCTTTGGCAAGTCCGCGAGGTGCACGAAGCTCTTGGGCACTTTATACTTGGCCAGGCCGCCCACGCAGTGGGCGCGCAGCTCCTCATCCCCGAGCGGCAGCGCATTTTCGGTGGAATAGAAACAACGGCCGGTCTCGCCCCACTTCTCGTCTTTAACACCGATTACGGCGACTTCGCGAATCCCCTTCAGGGTACGCAGGTACTGCTCTACCTCGGCCGGATAAACGTTTTCCCCGCCCGAGATATACATCTCCTTACGCCTGCCAACTACGTAGAAGTAGCCGTCCTCATCCCGTCGTACAAGATCGCCGGTATAGAACCAGCCGCCGCGGATCGCGTCGCGGGTTGCCTCTTCGTTGCGCCAGTAGCCAGGCGAGCAAGCCGGACCGCGCAGGCAAAGCTCGCCGATTTCGTTCGGAGCCTTAAGCTCGTCGCCAGTGCGGCTGTCGATAATCTTCACATCCACGTAAAAATTAGGGAATCCAATGGAGCCTCTTTTGCGGATCGCGTCTTCTTCGCTCAGCGAGAATACATTGGGACCAAATTCAGTGAGGCCAAAGCCCTGCCGAACGGGAATTCCCTTTTCGGCCCATGTGCTGATGAGGTCGACCGGCATAGGCTCTCCGCCCACGATCGCGTAGCGCACATTCGACAAATTCATCGAAGCAAAACGAGGTATTCGCGCCATCCGGTCCATCATGGTGGGAACGCCAAAAAGAATAGTGGCTTTCTCCTGCTCCGAAAGCTCGAGCACGCGATCGGGATCGAACTTTTTCAGCATGATGATCCGCGCGCCATGATGAAAAAACGGAGTCGTGAGCACGTTCCAGCCGGAAGTATGAAAAAACGGATGAAAGATCACGGCCGAGTCAGATTGAGTCACGTTGAGGCGAAGGCCGGTGCTTACCGAATTCCAGAACAGCATTTTGTGGGTTATGAGCGCGCCCTTGGGCGCACCTGTGGTTCCGGAAGTGTAAAGAATCATCACCGCGCTCTCGAAGTCGCCGTCAATCTCGATCATCCGAGAAGGAGCGTCCGAGAAGAGCAGTCCGCAGAGCCCAGATTGTCCTTCGAAAGGCAATACCTGCGCAGGACGGTGCTGGAGCTTGTTGGAAACTTCAGCGAAAGCTTCCTGCTGCACGAACAGTTTCGCGCCGCAATCTTTCAGCACGTGATCGATTTCACGCGCCGAAAAGCGGAAGTTCACAGGCACGAGAATGGCGCCGAGCCTTTGAAGCGCGCAGAAAAGAAAAACCGTTTCTGGCTCGTTCATCGCAAGCAGAGCCACGCGGTCTTCTTTTCCGATTCCGTAAGTTGCCCGCAGCTTGAGCGCGAGCGCGTTCGAGCGCTCGTAAAGCTCGCGGTAGCTGAAAGAACGATTGGAATCAGAACAACGGATCGCCACTGCTTTCGGCGAGTACATCGCCCAACGCTTCATCCAGTCCAGTTCGATCTTATCGCTCATAATCTCTGCCACCTTAGGTATCGTAGGCCCATTCGAGCGCCATCGAAGCCATCGCCACGCCGCCGCCGGAACCGACCAGCATTATGAGGTCGCCTTTATTGAGCTTGTGGTGGTTGGCCGCATCGGCAATCGCCATCGGGATGCACGCGGAACCGGTATAGCCGTAGCGGTCCATAATATTGTAACTCTTCGCTCGGTCAACTCCGAGAGAGTCCATCGTGGCCTCGATCGTGCCGATATTGATCTGGGTCAGGAAGAACTGCTTCACGTCTTCGAGCTTGCGATCGGAGCGATCGAGCAGGAGCTTGATCAGGCGAGGCCAGTGCACGGAGTTGGTCTCGAGCGGGATTTTTTTGGCGAAGTTGAGCAGGTGCTCTTTGCGCCCTATACTTTCCTGTGTGATGGGTTTGGCGGTTCCTCCACCGTACACTCCCATGTAGTCGTAGAACTCGCCGAGGGTAAAGAGCTTCGAAGCCATGATACCGGGATCTTCCTGCTTCTCGGTGGCGCGAACCACTACGGCGCCGGCGCCGTCCGCGAAAAGCGACGCGATCTGATAAACGTCCCAGTCGAGGTACTTGCTCATTCCGTACGCGCCCACCACCACGATGTTACGGTAGCGTTCGTCGGCCATGATGTACTTCGAAGCCACGTCGAGTCCGGAAACGAATCCCGCGCAAGCGGAATTCAGATCAAAGGTGCCAGCGTTCACGAGTCCCATCTTGTGCTGAACCACGGATGCCGTGGAGGGAGAAAGGTAATCAGGGGTATCGGTGCATACAATAAGAAGATCCACTTCCTCTTTCGTGATACCCGCCGACTGGAGTGATTGCTCTACTGCCGGAATGATCAGATCGCTCGTGGCCTGTTCGGGCGCCATGAAATAACGCTGCTGAATGTTCCGCTTCTCCCGCAAAAACGTATCAATATCCATCTTATAGCGCTCGTTAAAATACGAGTTCGGAACCAGCCTTGCTGGGTGATAGAGCCCCGTTCCTGCTATGTAAGATTTTCTCAGCCGATTTACTGAACCACCGGCCAACGTTGCCACATTTTTCATTTTGAATTCCCCCACTCCCCACCGAAGGCGAGCCAAATACTTTCCTGTTGGTTCCTTGACGGGATGTAAACGCAACGGGTATACCACCCGAACATGAATATTCAATACCAATTCCAAGGCAAGACAGCACTCGTAACCGGCGGCGCTCAAGGCATCGGCTTTGAAATCGCCCGCACTTTCCTCGACGCCGGCGCTCGCGTCGCCATCTGGGACTACTCTGATGGTGCCATCGAAGCGGCCAAGACTGAACTCTCGAAGTTCGGCGACAAAGTAATCTTCAGCAAAGTCGATGTGAGCAAAAGCTCTAGTTGCGCTGAAGCCGCTAGCGCCCTGCCCTTCGCGCTCGACATTCTGATTAACAATGCTGGCATCACGCGCGACAAGAGCTTCAAAAAGATGACCGAAGAAGAATGGAATGCCGTAATCAACACCAACCTTACCGGCGTGTTCACGGTAACCAAAAGCGTGTTCGAGAAGTTTAACAGCACGCCTAACGCCAGCAAACGCATCATCAACATCTCCAGTATCGTGGGCCTCTTCGGCAACTTCGGCCAAACCAACTACGCTGCTGCCAAAGCTGGCGTGATCGCGATGAGCAAAACCTGGGCCCGCGAATTCGCCCGTAGTGGCTTCACCGTGAACGCCGTAGCTCCTGGATTCATCTCCACCAAAATGACGGAAGCCATGCCCGCGGAAGTACTCGCCGGTATGGCGGCCAAAGTGCCGCTACAGCGCCTTGGTAAGCCTTCCGACATCGCCAACGCCTGCCTATTCCTGAGTTCCGACGCCGCCGGCTATATTTCCGGCACGGTGCTCAGCGTGGATGGAGCATTGACTCTATAATTTTGATTGCTGTTTTTTGATTTTTTTAAATTTCGACCCTAATGAACGTCAGTGTCGCGCCCTTAAAAAGGCGCGGTTATTCCGGAGGGGATAAAGATGCTTTCTAAGGTATTCGTTTCGACCGCTTGCGTACTTTTTTTGTTCGCTGGCTCTGCCCAAGCTAAAACCGGCTACGTAAAAATCGGCAAATCGACTGATGTCTATATTAATTATGATCAGCCGGCTGAAGGTCAGCCGACGGTCGTACTGCTGAATGGCCTCACCTATTCCCTTGGTGACTGGGATTCCTACGTAAAGGCCCTCAAGAAGCTCAATCCTGGGCTCGGCATTCTTCGCTTCGACATGATCGGCATGGGCCGCACCCTCCTCAAAGGTAAGCTCCCGGTCGACTACGCGATTCCTCACACGGATCAGGTGGAGCTCACCAGCCAGCTGATGAGAACGCTTAATATCAGCAAGGCTTACATCACCGGACTCTCCTACGGCGGCGGAATCGCCGTTGCCTTCGCTTCCGCTCACCCGGAACAGGTAGAGCAGGTGATCCTGATGGCGCCCTTCACTGAACCCATGAAAGCCATGGACCAGTGGATCCGCCTTCAAGTAGCCACCAATCGCTTCAGTGTTCCATTCAATCCAGCCTCTGACGACGAACTATATGACTGGTTCCTGCGTAACTTCATCTACGCCTCTTATCCGAGCCTCGAACCTAGCGTGGTTGAGAATCCCTACAAGCTCGAAGGTGTTTACAGAATGATCCAGGGCATCCGTCATTACGACACTCTCAAAGACGCAAGCAACCTTCCCGCAGGTTCCACCCACCTCATTGTCGCCAGCCAGGACCAGTATATCGAAGGGGAAGTGATGGACCGCTTCTGGAACGCCGTTCCTCGCAGCGCCCGAGCCAGTCGCATTAATGTTTCTCGTTCGAAGCACAAAATCCCGGAAGAGATCCCCGCCTTCGCTGCCGCCTGGACCGTGGAAATTCTCAGCAAGCGGAGCGAGCTGAACCGTGGGCTCGTGTTTATCGGCAGCACGAGTGACTTCAATGCCAGAAGCGGATCCACCGTAATCCAGCTGAAAAAGTAATCAGGAGGCCAGATGCCATTTTTCGAGCGCAATAGTATCCGCATGCACTACGAGATCTTTGAAGGACTCGTAGAACGGGACACGATCTCCTTTCACGGCAACCTCGCCTCCAACACCTGGTGGGGACCGACCGTGGAAGTGCTCTCCCGCACGAAAGACGCCGGCAAGAAAGGCCGCCTCATCCTTGCCGAATGGCGGGGCTGCGGGAAAAGCACCGGCCTTTCCGAAGAGAGCGAACTTAACCTGGCGGAGATGGCCAGCGACTACAATGGGCTATTGCGCTCCCTTGGTATCCGTGGAGCCTGCGCCCTAGGCCACTCCACAGGCTGCCTGATCGCTCTCCATGCCATGCGTGAGTCTCCCGAACTCTACTCGCGCGCTCTGCTGCTCGATCCTGTGGGAGCCACAGGCGCACAGTTCGGCCCCGAGATGTACGCAGCTTTCACGCAGATGAGCCAAGACCGCTCCTTTTGTGCTGCCGTAATGACGGGCACGATTCACGGACCGATCGCTTCTTCGCTGCTGGAAAAGATCGTAGACGACGCTTACGGTGTGCATCCTCTGGTCTGGCACGGCGTGGCTCGAATGCTCCATAACGTGGACTTCCGGTCCGAGCTGCCGATGATCAAGCAGCCTGTACTGGTGCTGCACGGGGAGCACGATGTTCTGCTGCCAAAAGAAAATTCGAAGGCACTGGCGGAAGGTCTTCCCAACGGAAAGTATGAAGAGCTCTCAGGCCGCGGGCACTCAAGCAACGTGGAAGATCCGGAAATGTTCGTAGGAAAGTTAAAGAGTTTTTTCTACGGCTGAAGGGAACAAGTCCCACTTTGAAACTGGTCCCAAACAAAAGGAAGCTGCCCACCCAATTTGGAACCAGGGCGGCTTTCTTTTTTTGACTAAATCACTTTTGATGCGCAGCAAATGCTTTGATTTTATTACACAGCAACTGTCGCTTACATCCACTGACATCGCAAGAGTCGTTCCAGCGTCTGGCACGCGTGTTGCTTTTATGAAGACATCCCGCCGAAAACGTTCGGCGGAATAAATAGTCGTTTTTCCCGGGGCGTCTCTTCATTCCTTGCCACCAAAGGAATATTCCCCTCCATAGCAAGATTCCGGCTTTGGGAAAAACGACTTTTTATTTTTTAGCTCTACTTCCCCATCAAGCTGAAGCCGATCATTCCAAGGATCAGCAGCGTGACTCCCCCGAGGGCGAGCATTAGCCCATAGAACTCGCGCGAACGATGAAAATGCCGGAGCGAGAATTTACGCTCATATACGAGCTGAATCCAGGTCTGGGATAGCCGCAGCAGCTCAGCCCCGGTCGATGCGTCGGGCGCATAGTCAGGAACCTGTGCCGAGATGAGGTAGAGATCCCGCTTCAGCTCCGCCATGCTCTCCCGCATCACCTGGCTCGAAGCCAGCATATGCAGGATTCGCCTCTGCACATCACGGTCCTGCCCGGCAGTGTCTTCCACGTAGTCTATCAGGTCGTTACGATCCGGCATTCGCATCAGAAATTGTCCTCACTCCATTCCATCGCCCGCACCCGGCGGCCGAGCAGGAATTCGCGCGCCTTTTCCACTTCAGAGCGCACTACGCCTTCGGAACCGCCTACAACCAGCGCGATTGAGGCGTAGCTGAAACGTTTCTTGGTGCGAAGGTAGAGTGCCGCACGCGGAAGCTGCGGGAGATGGTAAAAGGCCATCTCGTCATGTCCCATAGGTACCTCAGTGCCGATCCGCGCCGGCATTGGTTTTTCCCGCCCACTTTCTTTGCACTTGTCCCATACCGCGCGGAAAAGCTCCTCGCGAAATTCACGATGGGATAGCTGGCCGTCCACGCCGTCGACGAACCAGAAGCTCTCGAGCCCGAGCAGAAGCGCGTCCATCATGTCCGGCTCGGCTGACCAAGTGGCTCCACCGTGGCACACGACCGCGAAACCATAAATGTCGACAGCCGCGTTCTCTAGCGCGTGATAAACGGTCTTTATCGGGGGCAAGCTTTCCTGCTTCATCCGAAACTATTCTAAGCCGAGGGTGCGCAGCGAATCCAGGAAGGAGAGAGGGAGCGGCGCTTCCATGTCGGCCGGAAACCCGGGGTAAGCATTTTCGTCCAGAAGGCGAAGGCTGAGGGCGTGCAGCTGGTGAAAAGGAGCGCACACCTCTCCCCCGTAAAGCTCGTCGCCGACAAGGGGCGCGCCGAGGGCCGCCATTCCCGCCCGCACCACGTGACGAGCACCCTGGCTTGTTCTGATGCGAATGAGAGCACGGTTTCCGGCCTTTTTTTCGAAAACGACTTTCAGGACGGAAACCTCATCGGCCGCTTTAGGAGCCACCAAGCTGGCCTTTACTTTCGGTCCCCCCTGAGAATTGATCCATACCTGGTGGTCTCCCCGGGCGCGATCAAGCTCGCCCGACACTATAGCGAGGTAGGTCTTCTCGATCCGAGACCCGGAAAACAACTGGCGGAACAAAGACTTGGTGTTCCCATTTAAAGCGGCGCACACGATTCCGCTGGTATTCGAGTCGAGGCGCTGGAGAAGCCCCCCCTCGAGCACAGGCGGAGTGGAAAGCGCCGCAAAGCCGGCCGCTGGCAAAAAACCCTTTTCCTCGAGCGCGGCAGCGGCGCTGTTCGCAAGGGCATTGGATTCCCAAGGGAAAAGCGGCACCGTGGGCATTCCGCAGGGCTTGGAAAACACGACCAGGCTACCGTCGCACCAGAGAAGCTCGGCAGCTTTCTCCGCTTTTCGCAACTCGAGCGGCATCGCGGGAAAGCGCACTAATACTTCGCTGCCCTCAGCTACTACCACCCCGGATTTCGAGCACTTGCGGCCGTTAACCTCTACCAGGCAGTTGTCCAGGAGCCAATCCCAGGCCTGCCGACTCAACCATTCCGCTCCGGGAAAAACCTCTCCCCGCAGCAGCCTATCGAGGCGGTCGCTTTTTTTGACGCGAAATTCCCACATCCGCTTCTCATACCTGGAGAACCTGCCCTATAATAGTAGAAACGGGCAAGACGCCCGTTCTTGGCAGGAAGCCGGGAGGAATCGGGAATGGAAACCCAACGTTCAACAAGTCAGTCGGAAGCGGATCGGCTCGCACAAGAGCACTCTTTCAAGATTCGCGATCTTCAGAAAAAACAACGAGAAGAACTTCAGGGCCTCGAGGAAAAGCACCAACGTGACATGAGCACGCTCGACCGGGCTTACTCTGTGGAACTCACGAGCAAGAAGGATGAGTTTGAGCGAAAGCTGGGCGACATCAACGAGTCCCAAGCTTCCCGCCTCGCCCAGATCACCAAGACGGGCGAAATGAACACCAAGCAGGCGCAGGAAACCTATCGCCTTCAGGCAGAAGAGCTGAACGCCAAAGGTGAGAAAAAACTAAATTCAATTCGTGAACAACAGGCCGGCGCGGAAGAAGGAATCAACCGCAAAAGCAGAAAAGGAAACGCATGAGCAGCAAAGACGGCATTCCCTTTAACGGGTTTCAAAGCGTAATCGAGATGCTCCGCCATGCCGACGCGGCCTTTCGCGAGAGACTTCTAAACAATGTTCGACGGCGCGATCCCGTGCTTGCGCATCGCCTGGATGCGGAAGTGCGCGCATGGCTCGCTCGCGATGCTCAGAACGATGCCCGCGACAACTCGCGCACCGCTCTGGACCGATCGCAGCGCGCTGCCCATACCCGCAACTACGGCAGCAATTAATTCCTTGGTTCAACCACGAAGATCAGCCCGTGCACTCGCGCGCCGAGGCCGATCGCGTCTTCGCCGGTCATTCCGACCTCAAAGCCGAGCCCGCGCGCCTTGTGCTTCACGCTGATCGCAGAATCCACGCTGCGGCCCTGGTCAATCAGGGTCACACCGGCACTGGCGGCCACGTTGAACTGACCGGTCAGGTCCCGCGGATCATTTACGCCACCGATGCCATTTGTAAAAATCTGCATGTGACGCACAATCGTGAAGTCAAAACCAACACCACCGCCCACGATCGATAAACGAACCGGCAGCTTTACATTGCGGCTAACGCCGTCCTTCTCGGTGGCACACCGAATTTCGCCATCACCTCTGATCACCTGACCTCCAAAAATGAAGCCGAGCTTTACGCCTGACATTTCGCCTGCAAGCTGGCATTCCCAGGTCGCGGCTTTCGCGGGGGATGCGAAAATAACAAGAAGAGTGATTACACTGAGTAGGGCAAGGAATGGCTTATTCATAGAAATCTCCTGAGCCGCTTTTACCACGGCCTCGCAGCACGGCAATCCAGACGAAGCCCTTGGCCAAGGGTTTTGCGGCATTTTTGTCGACGAGAGGTCTATTCCCCAGTCAATACAGCGCCGTAGCGCAGGCCACGCACGGAGGCCGTGAGCCGCTCGAGATGCGCCGCCAGCATCACCTCTTCCAGGATGAGTGCCCCGGCGACGATCACGTCGGCCCGGCCTTTATCCATGCCGCCAAGCCCGAGACGCTCGCTCGCGGTCAGCTGCGAGAAGCGGGCTATCAGGGCCTGGATCGCAGTGAGCGTAAGCTCGCTGCCGTGGATCTTTTCGGGATCGAACACCTTGAGGCCAAGCGCGGCCGATGCCAAATAGGTCGCCGTGCCCGCCACGCCGATCAGTAAGCGGCCTCTTAGGCCATTTACGATTTCGGGCATTCCGGCAAGCTCAGCCTTCACGAAAGAACGCAGCTTCTGGATCTGCGAAGCTTCTGGTGGGTCGTTCTGCAAAAATCTCTCGCTCAGGCGCACGCAGCCCATGTCAAAGCTGAAGCGAAAAAGCTCGTCACTGCCGGCTCTTTTCAGCCCTACAATTTCGGTTGAGCCTCCGCCAATATCGATCACTGCCAGATTTTCAGGGCTGCGCACGTTATCGGGAAGGGCGCCGCGAAACGACATTCTCGCCTCTTCCTCACCGCTGATCACGCGGATCGGGATCCCGCAGCTGCGCTCAATCTCGGAAAAAAAATCAGGAGAATTCTTCGCGTCACGTGAGCCCGAAGTGGCGACTGCGCAGATCTCTATTCCCGGGAACTTTTTTAGCACGTTCGCATAGTCTCGAAAGCATGCCCGGGCACGCTCCATCGCCTCGGGGTGAAAAGCGCGATTCTTATCTACGGCCTGCCCGAGCCGCACCACGCGCACGTGGTCCTCGATCACCCGGGTAACCATGCCGCCCTCGACCTCAGCGATCAGGAGGAGAATGGTGTTGGTTCCGATATCTATGCCCGCACGCAGCGCCATGCTCAAAATCCGAACTTTTTACGAAGTTGATCTGCCGCTTTCTTTAGCTTGTCCTGATCGCTTTCACCTGGCTTGCTCTCAACTCCCAGCGCTTTCAAGGCCTGGTCTTTGAGCACATTCTTGCCTGCGGTGGAAGCCAGCTTCTTCACAGTATACTCATAGTCGGTTTTTGGAGCGGTGATGGGACCAAAAATACGAAGCGCGATGGCTGGCTTGCCAGGATTGGCAAGCTCTTTAGGCAGCTGATTCTGGGGATCATAGATATCGAGTAGAGTCTCCTGCTCGAGGCTCTCGAGGATGCTGGACTTTCCTTTCACGACAAGCCCCTGGTTGCGGGGCAATACTTCGATCGGCTCTGCGTGAATTGTACCGTTTTCGAATTTAATCTCGGCCGTGAGCGTCTTAAAGCCATTGTCGATCTTGATTGGCTTCTGGCCTTTCAGGAAAGGAACTTTCGACATCGCAGAATTGATAGAGTCCTGAAAATCGACCGACTTAACAGCGCCGTCTTTTGCCATCAGCTTCGCGCCCCCTCTTAGAGAGCGGATCCGGGTTGCTGCCGGAAACGCAGCGCCGGTGATATTCCAGTTCGCGTCAACCATGCCTTCGATCGTGCGCTCGTATTTGGGGAAATAAGTCTTGAACGCTTCCTTAGCGTTGATTCCCACAACGGTACCCTGCGTGCCGAAGTTCAGGCCCGCGCTCTTGAGGTCAGCCTGGCCGGTTGCCTTCACAGCCCCACTGAAGGTGCGAAACCCTGCTTCCAGGATTTTGAGTGTCATCGCCTGGAGCTGGAGACGCGCCGATACCTGCTCGAAAGTAGAGCTATAGGCAATCACTTTGGCGATTTGTGCGGTGAAGGTACCCGCTGCATTCGCGAACATGGGATTCTTCGCCATCACGAGCATCGGGTTCACATCTGGAGCATCTGCGTAGGCAACGGGAAGGAGAGAAAAAGCCTGCGTGGTCTTTTCAGACTTGCTTGGCAATACGACAGTCTTGTCGACATTGAAGCTTTTTCCCGTGAGCGAAAAAGAAAACTGCGGCGCGAGGAAATTTTTAACCGAGCCTACGAGCTCGAGCTCCGTTTCCGGCCCCGACAGAGCCGCACGCGTCAGATTCAGCGCGCTTTCGGAGAATCCGGCCTGGAGGCGAAACTGCATTGGGGTCTTTAGGGTGTCCTTCAGATAGAAAGAACCGTCCGATAGCTTTAGGTCGCCATTCAGCTTCAGCGCTTCAGGGCGCCAGTCGATGTTGGCATTGAAGTCCGCCGAACCCTTCAGCTGGTAGGGTTCCGCGAGCGGAACGAAAGACTGGAGCTTCTCGAGGCGGATAGTTCCGGGGTCGGTCGAGAGATCCAGCTTGGCCGACATCGGCTCGAGTACTACGCGGCCTTTTCCGTGAAGCTTATAATCCGCGAACACGACGTCGAGAGCCCGGAGAAGGGTCTCACTCTCGTTGCCGTCGAGCTGCACATTCAGTTTCAACGGCATGCCTTCGGGCTTACGAAAGGCTCCACCTTTTAGCTCAACCCTGAGAGCGGTGGCATCGAGGTCAAGCCGGCCGCGAATGCTTTTCACGACCCCCGCGACAAGCACCGGGCTGAGCTGCGTTTCGGCCGTAACCGGGCCTTCAAACGACATGGTAGGGCTACTGCCCTTCATGGGAGCCTTAAGAGAAATGTCCATCGTCGAACCCAGACCGAGATTGCGGGCATCGAGATCGAGACCATTCACCTGATAGTCGCTTTTCGAAACCTTATCGGAGTAGCGAACATCACCGTTCTTGATTCTTAGGCCGATCTTAGCGCCGGCGATGATCGCAGGCACCTTGGTCGGCGAAGAGGGCGCAGCCGGGGCCGCGGGCGCGACCTGTTGCGGGGGAATTGCGGCCCGGTCTTCCTTAGGCGCCGGCACTTTAGCGTCCTTTGGAAGCGGCGAGATGCCTTCGCGTTTTGCCGCCCCTTTCTTTTTCTCGGGCGCGGAATCGGTAACTGCCAGGTCATCGGCGACGAAGGGACTGAACGCCGTAGTCTGAGTCGAGGGAACTACCTCGACTTCCGCGGTGGTTCGCATCAGCTCCATAGCGTTCATCTTGCCATTGAGCTCCTTCACCACCGAAATCTTCGGGCTCTCGAGCACTGCGATACCTTCGGGAGTTTGGCGAAGGAGACTGAGTATAGGGATCTCGACGTGAAAATCTTTCGTGTCGACCAGAGGCTCGGGGAATCCGTTAACGTGCAGCTTGATCGAATCGGCTTGGATCTTGATCGCACCCCAAAGGCTGAGTTTCAATTTGCCGAGCTCGAGCTTGCCGTTGATGCGCTTATTGGCCTCTTCCACGATCATCGGGCGGTATTGGTCCACGTCGACAAAGAGCGGAATGCTTGCCAATGCCACCAGGAAAGCGAAAAAGAGACCGCCCAGGATCCACATCAATTTTTTCATGCTGCACTCATTCCTTTTCCCCTTTGAGGAAAGCCATTACGAGCTCGTTAAGCAGCGCAGGATTCGCCTTGCCTTGCGTTTCCTTCATGGTCTGACCCACAAAAAAGCCGAAGAGCTTGTCTTTCCCGCCGCGAAAGTCCGCGAGCTGCTTTGGATTTGACTGTAGCACTTTGCGAATCGCCGCTTCGAGCTCGGCCGGGTCCGAAACCTGCACGAGTCCCTTTTCCCGCACAATCGTTGCGGGGTCCTGGCCCGAAGTCCACATTTCCTCGAACACGGTTTTCGCCATCTTCGACGAAATGTCGCCCTTTTTGATGAGCGCAACGAGCTCGCCGAGGTGTTCGGCGGGAAACGGGCATTGCTCGATTTCCTTGTCGGCTTCCTTCAGCATACGCAGCACTTCGGTCATCAGCCAGTTCGATACGAGCTTCGGCTCGTTGCCAGACTTTGCGTTCGCCTTTTCATAAAACGCCGCGAGCGGTTTGGTCGACGTGATCACCTTGGCGTCGTATTCGGGCAGACCGAAATCCGCGACGAAGCGCTGGGCTTTCGCGTCGGGGAGCTCTGGAAGTTCGCTCTTTACCCGTGCGATCCATTCGTCGCTCACGACAAGCGGCGGTAGGTCGGGCTCCGGGAAGTAGCGATAGTCGTGGGCCTCTTCTTTCGAACGCATGCTCTGCGTTACATTGCGGGCCGAATCGTAGAGACGAGTCTCCTGCACGACCTTCCCACCGGAGTTAATCACGTTGATTTGGCGCTGGATCTCGTATTCGATTGCCTTTTCCACGAAACGGAACGAGTTAATATTTTTCAGCTCCGCGCGGGTGCCGAGCTTGGTCTCCCCCACTCTGCGCACCGATACGTTGGCGTCACAGCGGAAATTTCCTTCCTGCATGTTTCCGTCGCAGACTTCCGTATACTGCAGGATTCCGCGCAGCATCTTGAGGTAGGCCACGGCCTCTGCGGGGGAACGGAAATCAGGCTCGCTAACGATCTCGATCAGTGGCGTGCCCGCGCGGTTGAGGTCGACGAGGGAGAAGCCCGCGAGGTGTTGGCTCTTGCCGGCGTCTTCTTCCATGTGGATGCGGGTGATATTGATCCGCTTGGTCTCCCGCACGCCGGGCTCGTTTTCGAACTCGATGTCGAGCCAGCCGGCGAGACAGATGGGTTTATCGAACTGGGAAATCTGGTAGCCTTTTGGCAGGTCGGGATAAAAATAATTCTTCCGCGAGAAAACGCTCACCTTCTGGAGTTTGCAGTTCGTGGCCAGACCCGCTCGGATCGCGAACTCGACAGCCTTGCGGTTGAGCACCGGAAGAGCACCGGGCTGCGCCGTACATACGGGATTGATATTGCGGTTCGGGCCGTCACCGTAATGATTCGGGCTCGCCGAGAAGAGTTTCGTGTCGGTGGCGAGCTGCGCGTGCACCTCGAGTCCGATTACTGTCTCATAGCCGTGGTAAGTAGGATGCGGCATTTAGGCTCCCTTTCCTTCATCAAAGAGGCATTCCAATGCCGCCACGGTTTCGAGTAGCTTCTGCTCCTGCCAGGGGGCGCCAATGAGCTGGATGCCGACCGGCAGGCCTTTCTCACCCTTGCCAAAGGGCATCGACACGGCGGGAACGCCGGCCAGATTAACGGGCACGGTGTAAATATCCGAGAGGTACATCGAGAGCGGATCGCTTGTCTTGGAGCCGCGTTCGAAAGAAACCGTCGGCGTGGTAGGGCCGATGAGCACATCGACATTGGCGAAGCACTCGTTGAAGTCGCGCGCGATCAGACTGCGAACCTGGCAGGCTCGCTTGTAGTAGGCATCGTAGTAGCCTGATGATAATGCAAACGTGCCGAGGAGGATCCGGCGCTTTACTTCCTTGCCGAAGAGCTCACCGCGCGTGGACTCATACATCTCTTCCAGCGTAGTGTTCTGGCCATTGGGCAGAACGCGCGGACCGAAGCGCACACCATCATAGCGCTGCAGATTGGCGGAAGCTTCCGAGACCGCGATCACGTAATAAACAGCGAGCGCGTATTTGGAATGAGGCAAGGAGACGGGCACGATCTTGGCGCCGCTCAGCTTCAGGGCGTCGATGGCTTTTTCTACCTGTGTGCGCACGGTTGAATCGAGGCCCTCGGCGAAGAATTCTTTGGGCACACCCACTCGAAGGTTTTTCAGGAATGCCGCGCGGTGGCTCGCGTCGGTGCGCACCTGCCCCACGGCGCGGCCATAGCGCGGAACCTCACGCTCCTGAGTGGTGGAATCCCAGGGATCGAAGCCCGCGATATTCTCGAGAAGGTCAGCGCAGTCTTGCGCGTCGAGGGTGAGCGGGCCCACCTGGTCGAGCGAGCTCGCGAAAGCCACGAGCCCGTAGCGGCTAACCCTGCCATAGGTAGGCTTCATACCTACGACGCCGCAAAAGGAAGCCGGCTGCCGCACGGAGCCCCCGGTGTCGGAGCCGAGCGCCATCACGGAAAGATTTCCGGCCACCGCGGCGGCGGAGCCGCCCGAACTGCCGCCCGGAACGCGCGCGTGATCCTGCGGAAGGAACACAGGTCCATAAGCGGAGTTCTCGTTCGACGAACCCATGGCGAATTCGTCCATATTGCATTTGCCGATCGGCACCATGCCCGCTTTTTTCAGGCGCTCCACGACGGTAGCGCTATACGGCGGAACATAATTGCTGAGAATCTTCGAGCCGCAGGTGGTTTTCACGCCGAGGGTAACGAGATTATCTTTGATCCCGAGCGGAATTCCAGCCAAGGCGCCATCTCCCGATTCGCCGCTGTCGGCACGAGCGGCGGCCTTCGTCGCCTGCTCTTCGGTAAGGGCGAGGAACGCGTTTGTTTTGTCGGCGCGGGCACGCGAGAGGAACTCTGCGGAGATTTCCTTTGCGCTGATTTTTTTGGCCCGCAGGAGCGCGCGCCATTCCCAGCCTTTTTTAAAGAGGTGTCTTGGGTATTCCATCACTCGCCTCCGCCAATTACCTGTGGAACTTTGTACTGTTCGTAGAGGCTCTGCTCGGAGCAGGCAACGATACGTTTTGTTTCCTCTTCGCTGAGCGCGACCGGCTCATCATCGCGGAAGCGCGGTTCGAGCGGGATGCCGTGGATCACGGGCTCGATGTTGTCCACGTTCACTTCCGACAGCTGTGCCACGAAGTCGAGAATCTTGGCGAGTTCCGCCGTATATTTCTCCACTTCCCCGTCAACAAGCTTGAGGCGCGCGAGGTGCGCGATTTTTCGCGTAACTTCTGGATTCACTACGTCTTTCATAGGTTTCAGACACTATCCTAAAATGCCCGCCTAGGCGAGGCGTCAGGAAATGTCAGCTCGCTGCGTTAATCATTGCCCGAAACGCCACATTGCATAACGAAACGAAGATGTTTTGCCCTCAGCCAAGGGGCTAAGTTTCTCTCGGGAGCGCGCTGATGCACGTGGACATAGACAGGATCATCTTCGGCTGCGGAAACTTTGGTGGCGTTGGCAGCTTGCCGGAGCTTTTCGGCAAAGGGGACAATGAAGAGCAAGCCGGCCACTTGCTCGACGCTGCTTTCGGGGCGGGTATCCGCGCCTTCGATACAGCCCACTCCTATGGAGGCGGCAGGAGCGAGGAATACCTGGGCCGCTGGCTGCGGTGCCTCTCTCGGCAGAACCAGAGGCGCGCCCGCGTCACGACCAAGATCGGCAACCCGCTCGCCAGTCTTCCTGGAAGGCGGCCGCTCGAAGCGAGCGAATTCGCCAGGCAACTCCATACTTCAATCGAACGTCTCGGAGTGAAACAGCTCGAGGTACTATATCTCCACGAGACCGACCCTTCCACTCCATGGAAAGAGACTTTCGACGCCCTTAGCGTAGAGCTCGAATTCGGCACGTTCAAATACCTGGGCCTCTCAAACGTAAAGAGAGACGACGTTCAGACGGCACTGGCCTCATTCCATTTCTGAGACAGCACGCGATACAGTATGCATCCTTCAGCCCTCTAGCGGGCGGGCTACTCTCCGGGAAATACCGGAAGGACGCCCTACCGCCGGAAAATAGCCGCGTAGCTCTTCGCCCCGAGCCCTACGAACGCTTCCTGGGAGATGCTGGCTTCGCGACCCCACACGTGCGCGTGTAAGACACTTCCTATCAAACCAAAACTAAACAAATCGTCTCGTGACTCGGGCGGCGAAACCGTTACGCTTGTAGGCAGAGGTACGGATGCCCCATGGATGGTGGAATTCTGGAATTCTTTTTCTCGCGCTAGCGCCCTCCGTTGCCTTCGCACTCGGGGGACGAGACTTTCCCCTGCCTCGGCAGCCGGGAGGCACGATCCTCCTCGAGAATACCGCCAACGTAGCGGCTTACAGTGGCAATCATAAACAAGCTTCATGGGTATTTTACGGGCTTGGGCGAAACGAGCTGCGCTCCTGCGTGGAGCGCGGAAATAATTTCTATCCGGACTCTCGCCTTCCCGCCAACCAGGCCGCGCAACTTTCCGACTACAAAGGCTCTGGTTACGACCGCGGGCATTTGAGCCCGGCCGGCGACAACCGCTGGTCGCCCGAAGCGATGAAGGAATCATTCGCGCTTTCCAACATGAGCCCGCAGCCGGGCCGTTTCAACAGCGGAATCTGGGCCAGGCTCGAGAACCTGGTGCGCGCCTGGGCAAAAAATCTCGATGGCCTCTGGGTAACAACCGGGCCGATATTGTCGGAAAAATTGCCCACAATCGGCGCGGGCCGCGTGGCGGTGCCAGCATATTACTACAAAGTTCTCTCGACTCGCGAACCCGGTCACGGGAGCGCGATCGCGTTTCTCCTGCCGAGCGACGCCAGTGGTGACATGGGCAAGTATGCGATGTCGGTGGATCGGCTGGAAGAGATCACGGGCCTCGATTTCCTCGTAGGCATGGACGGCGAAGAAGAGGCCGAAAGCAAGTTCGACCTGAACGGCTGGGATATCAAAGCCAAGTTCCAGTATTTTCCCTGCTCCGCTGTGGCGCCAGAAAGCATGCAGTGGGCCTGGGGCCTCAGCCAGCTCTAAGGCTCCTTGCCTCTTATTCGAGGAAGCGGTAAAAAAACCTAATGCAGCGGTACCGCCCACAATTCACGCTATTTCTTTCACTCTGCATGCACGCAGTGTTTCTACCGCTACTGCTGTTGAAGCAACAAACCTCGCCTCCGAAACTGAATACAATGTTCGTGGAGCTCGAGCCACTGGCTAAGCAGGAACAGCAAGACAAAACCTCATTTTCTGCTGACCATGTATCTCGCACCGCAAATCGCGGAAAAACGGGAATCTATGCCGCGCCGCTATCGCTCTTGGATCTTTCTCCTCTCCATAAGACTCATTTAGAAAACGCCCCGCGCCCGGGTGAGTCAATATCGGAAAGCGACATTCTGAGCCCGTACGCGGCCAGCGCCGAACCCTT
>Ga0247843_1001625_pt1 | contig 44510 bp, 34 predicted proteins | sample LaCruzMarch2017__FD_192420 | JGI IMG/M metagenome (GOLD analysis project Ga0247843, IMG submission 192420) | Freshwater microbial communities from meromictic Lake La Cruz, Castile-La Mancha, Spain - LaCruzMarch2017_8m | ecosystem: Environmental > Aquatic > Freshwater > Lake | place: Spain...
ATTGCGTCTAAGTTTTTAGCCACGAATGCACGAATGGTTGTGGCGATGTTGGTAGCTGTCCTTGCAGGAATATATGGGGCAATGCTTATTGCGTCTAGGTTTTTAGCCACGAATGCACGAATGGTTGTGGCGATGTTGGTAGCCGTCCTTGCACGAAAATATGGGGCAATGCTTATTACGTCTAGGTTTTTAGCCACGAATGCACGAATGGTTGTGGCGATGTTGGTAGCTGTCCTTGCACGAAAATATGGGGCAATGCTTATTACGTCTAGGTTTTTAGCCACGAATGCACGAATGGTTGTGGCGATGTTGGTCGCTGTCCTTGCACGAAAATATGGGGCAATGCTTATTGCGTTTAGGTTTTTAGCCACGAATGCACGAATGGTTGTGGCGATGTTGGTAGCCCCGAAAACAAAACATTCGTGCATTCGTGGCTAAGCTACCCGCGGCTTTAGATCCTTACGCGAATCTAGCCTAAAAAACATCCCATTCGTGCATTCGTGGTTAAGCTACCCGTTGCTTTAGGTCCTTACGCCAATCTAGCCTCAAAAACATCCCATTCGTGCATTCGTGGCTAAGCTTCTGCGACGAACCTTCCTGGCGCCAGTGCCGCGGATTCGTTCTTAAATGAACCGAAACCCTTTACAACATTGTATTTACCGCTACGCTTTCCACGACTTAAACATAAGACCTGGCATTCGGCATTTATAGCTTCCTTACAAAAAAAGAACAAAGGTGGTTTTTTTCAAAATTAACACACAGTCCCAAAATAATGCTCTGTAAAATGAAGGGTTGCAGAAGAGCTAATGAAAAAAGGATGGGATTGTGGGGAGATAAAGAGGGGAAAAGCAGAGAAAGGGAAAGGGCCAAAGAAAAGGGGTAAAAACGAGGGGGTCAGCGGCAGGGATTGAGCCGAGTAGCACGCAAAGCAGAACGGCCATGGGCCCGCGTGCTGCGGAGGCGACTTTAGGAGCCCCCGCAAAGCCGCTGGGCCCAGGCCGTTTTGCTGCGGCCTACCGGGGAAAGCCCGTAAGCCGCCCAGAAAGGGAAAGGGAATGGGGAAGAGAAGAAAATTGGGGGGGAGTAGGGATAAAAAAAAAGCCCTCCGAAGAGGGCTTTTTCAAGGGGGCGACGACATACTCTCCCAGGTGTTACCCCAGTACCATCTGCGCTAACGGGCTTAACTTCTCTGTTCGGAATGGGAAGAGGTGCACACCGTTGCTATAATCGCCATAAACTGGAAATATTGTCATGTTGGAAGAGGGCAAATTAGGTTAATAATATATAGAAAAGGGAAACGCTTACCATTGAGAACATTTTGAGCAATTAGTACTACTCGGCTTTGACATTACTGCCTTTACACCTGTAGCCTATCAACGTCATAGTCTTTGACGGCTCTCAAATGATAACTCATCTTAGGGTCGGCTTCGCGCTTAGATGCTTTCAGCGCTTATCCGTTCCAGACATAGCTACTCTGCGATGCAGCTGGCGCCACAACAGATACACCAGAGGTCTGTCCGATTCGGTCCTCTCGTACTAGAATCAGCTCCCTTCAATTATCAACGCCCACCACAGATAGGGACCGAACTGTCTCACGACGTTCTGAACCCAGCTCGCGTGCCACTTTAATGGGCGAACAGCCCAACCCTTGGGACCTTCTCCAGCCCCAGGATGTGACGAGCCGACATCGAGGTGCCAAACCCCCCCGTCGATGTGAGCTCTTGGGGGAGATCAGCCTGTTATCCCCGGAGTACCTTTTATCCTTTGAGCGATGGCCCTTCCATTCGGAACCACCGGATCACTATGCTCTACTTTCGTACCTGCTCGACTTGTAGGTCTCACAGTCAAGCACCCTTATGCCATTGCACTCTACGCACGGTTACCAAGCGTGCTGAGGGTACCTTTAGAAGCCTCCGATACTTTTTTGGAGGCGACCACCCCAGTCAAACTACCCACCACGCAATGTCCCCCGTATGAACGGGGTTAGATATCAAACAATCAGAGGGTGGTATTTCAAGGACGACTCCACACGCCCTAGCGAGCATGCTTCGTAGTCTCCCACCTATCCTACACACCAATTGTCCAATATCAATGCGAAGCTATAGTGAAGGTTCACGGGGTCTTTCCGTCCCGTGGCGGGTAAGCGGCATCTTCACCGCTACTACAATTTCACCGAGCTCATGGCCGAGACAGTGCCCAGATCGTTACACCATTCGTGCAGGTCGGAACTTACCCGACAAGGAATTTCGCTACCTTAGGACCGTTATAGTTACGGCCGCCGTTTACTGGGGCTTCGATTCAACGCTTCGCCTTGCGGCTAACATCCCCTCTTAACCTTCCAGCACCGGGCAGGTGTCAGACCCTATACATCATCTTTCGATTTAGCAGAGTCCTGTGTTTTTGATAAACAGTCGCCTGGGCCATTTCACTGCGCCCCACCGAAGTGGGGACCCTTTCTCCCGAAGTTACAGGGTTAATTTGCCTAGTTCCTTAGCCATGACTCACTCGAGCACCTTAGAATATTCTTCTTGTCTACCTGTGTCGGTTTGCGGTACGGGTAATATATACCTGAAGCTTAGAGGTTTTTCTTGGAAGCTCTTAGGAACACTATCCACTCGGCCGAAGCGTTGTGGTACTATCAGGTTCGGTAAGTCGTACGGATTTGCCTATACAACCTGTGCCTACACCCTTCAACGAACTATTCCGTCAGTTCGCGGTTCTTTCATCACTCCGTCACCCCATCGCAGTATATATTAGTACTGGAATATTAACCAGTTTGCCATCGGATACCCCTTTCGGGTTTTCCTTAGGACCCGACTAACCCTGATCCGATTAGCGTGGACCAGGAAACCTTAGACTATCGGTGAGCGGGTTTCTCACCCGCTTTGTCGTTACTTATGCCTACATTTTCGTTTCCAGAAACTCCAGCATACCTCACGGTACACCTTCGGCGTCGCTGGAATGCTCCCCTACCGCTCCAATTTGGAGCGCATAGCTTCGGTATTATGCTTGATGCCCGCTTATTCTCCACGCCTGGTCGCTCGACTAGTGAGCTGTTACGCACTCTTTAAATGAATGGCTGCTTCCAAGCCAACATCCTAGCTGTCAATGCAACCGGACCACGTTCTTTCAACTTAGCATAAATTTGGGGACCTTAGCTGATGCTCTGGGTTCTTTCCCTCTCGGACATGGACCTTAGCACCCATGCCCTCACTCCTGTGAAACATGTGTCAGCATTCGGAGTTCGTCAGGACTTGGTAGGCGGTGAAGCCCCCTCATCCAATCGGTAGCTCTACCTCTGACACACTTAACACAAGGCTGTACCTAAATACATTTCGGGGAGTACGAGCTATTTCCCAGTTTGATTAGCCTTTCACCCCTACCCTCAGCTCATCCAAAAACTTTTCAACGTTTACTGGTTCGGTCCTCCATCCCGTGTTACCGGAACTTCAACCTGGCCAAGGGTAGATCACAAGGTTTCGCGTCTGCCCCCACTGACTATTCGCCCTATTCAGACTCGCTTTCGCTTCGGCTCCGGACCTCAAGTCCTTAACCTTGCCAGTGAGGAGCAACTCGTAGGCTCATTATGCAAAAGGCACGCCGTCATTCCGCAAATGCGGAACTCCGACCGCTTGTAAGCGCATGGTTTCAGGGTCTATTTCACTTCTGTATTTCAAGATTCTTTTCACCTTTCCCTCACGGTACTGGTACACTATCGGTCTTTCAGGAGTATTTAGCCTTATCAGATGGTTCTGACAGTTTCACACAGGATCTCACGTGTCCCGCGCTACTCAGGATACCACTATCGCTATATACGTTTACTAATACGGGACTATCACCCCCTATGGTTCCTTTTTCCAAAGGTATTCTTATTCAGTATATAGCAAATGTTGTGGTCCTACAACCCCGCTTTTGCCTAAACAAAAACGGTTTGGGCTTCTTCCAGTTCGCTCGCCGCTACTATGGAAATCACTATTGTTTTCTCTTCCTCCGGGTACTTAGATGTTTCAGTTCCCCGGGTTAGCTTTCCTTACGGAATACCCCGTAAAGGGGTGGGTTTCCCCATTCAGAAATCTACGGATCAAAGGTTGCTGGCACCTCCCCGTAGCTTATCGCAGCTAGCCACGTCTTTCATCGCCTCTGAAAGCCAAGGCATCCACCATGCGCTCTTAGTAACATTCTCAATGTTTATCAACTCGAGAGTCAAAATTATGGTTACTTTGTAGTCGCTTCTCTAATAATATATTAGGAATTAATTTGCTTTCTCTTCCAACATGTCAAAGAACATTTTCTGAATAAATTCAGAAACGATAAGTATTTGGACTCGAACCTATTCCTTACAGGGAAGGACGCCCCGACGGCGATACTTAATGATGTCAACCTAGAATGGTGGAGAGTATCGGAGTCGAACCGATGACCTCCTGCTTGCAAAGCAGGCGCTCTAGCCAGCTGAGCTAACCCCCCGTGGTGGTAGTCCCGCCCAGATTTGAACTGGGGACCTCTACATTATCAGTGTAGCGCTCTAACCAACTGAGCTACGGGACTAAAAGTACCCTTGCTAGCCCTGCCTAAAGCGGTTAAAACTGTACCGCAACACAGGTTGACATTATATTTTAATTGACAGCAAGCAACAGCACGTTTATATTTCAAAACAAAAGCGCTTTTTTCTCTAAAAAGGAGGTATTCCAGCCACACCTTCCGGTACGGCTACCTTGTTACGACTTAGCCCCAGTCACTGGTATTACCTTAGGCGGCTCCTTGCGGTTACCGACTTTAGGTACTCCCAATTCCCATGGCTTGACGGGCGGTGTGTACAAGGCCCGGGAACGTATTCACCGCGTCATGGCTGATACGCGATTACTAGCGATTCCAGCTTCATGTAGTCGAGTTGCAGACTACAATCCGAACTGAGACCGGCTTTAAGGATTCGCTCCTTCTCACGAAGTGGCTGCCCTCTGTACCGGCCATTGTAGCACGTGTGTAGCCCAGGACGTAAGGGCCGTGATGATTTGACGTCATCCCCACCTTCCTCTCTGTTTGCACAGGCAGTTCCGCTAGAGTCCCCGGCATTATCCGCTGGCAACTAACAGTAGGGGTTGCGCTCGTTGCGGGACTTAACCCAACACCTCACGGCACGAGCTGACGACAACCATGCAGCACCTTGAGGACCGTCTAAAAGAAATTCTGGTTTCCCAGAAGGTCGTTCCCCATTTAAGCCCTGGTAAGGTTCCTCGCGTATCATCGAATTAAACCACATGCTCCACCGCTTGTGCGGGCCCCCGTCAATTCCTTTGAGTTTCAACCTTGCGATCGTACTTCCCAGGTGGATAACTTAACGCTTTCGCTTGGACGCTAACAGTGTATCGCTAACGTCGAGTTATCATCGTTTACGGCGTGGACTACCAGGGTATCTAATCCTGTTTGCTCCCCACGCTTTCGTGCCTCAGCGTCAATAACGACTTGGTAAGCTGCCTTCGCAATCGGTGTTCTGTCACATATCTAAGCATTTCACCGCTACATGTCACATTCCGCCTACCTCAATCGCATTCAAGTGTGCCAGTATCAAAGGCAATTTGACAGTTGAGCTGCCGAATTTCACCTCTGACTTAACACGCCGCCTACGCACCCTTTAAACCCAATAAATCCGGATAACGCTTGGATCCTCCGTATTACCGCGGCTGCTGGCACGGAGTTAGCCGATCCTTATTCACATGGTACCGTCAGCTCCGGACACGTCCGGAGGTTTCTTCCCATATAAAAGCAGTTTACAACCATAATGGCAGTCTTCCTGCACGCGGCATGGCTGGTTCAGGCTTGCGCCCATTGACCAATATTCCTTACTGCTGCCTCCCGTAGGAGTCTGGACCGTGTCTCAGTTCCAGTGTGGGGGATCACCCTCTCAGGCCCCCTACCCATCGTAGCCTTGGTGAGCCGTTACCTCACCAACTAGCTAATGGGGCGCATGCCCATCCTGTACCGCCGGAGCTTTCAATAAAAATCGATGCCGATTCTTATCGTATGGGGTATTAATCCGAATTTCTTCGGGCTATCCCCCTGTACAGGGTAGGTTGCATACGTGTTACGCACCCGTCCGCCGGTCGCCACCAGGTATTGCTACCAGTGCTGCCCCTCGACTTGCATGTATTAAGCCTGCCGCTAGCGTTCATCCTGAGCCAGGATCAAACTCTTCATTGTATAAAATTTGAATCTCACTTGGAGTGAGCATCTCGCTTATGTTTCTCAACATATTCGATGCTGCGCTTGCTAAATGTCAATTAATTCAAAGAACTTTTAAAAAACCTATCTTCTGTCTTTCAACTTAACTTTCGGCTTTCGAGAGGGCAAAGGTAAGAAGAATTTTCATTCTACCAAATCAAACCCTCTTTTTTTTTCCACAATCAAAGAACGTGTCGATTGGGACTGCAAACATACAACCCTTTCCGGAATTCCCAAATATTTAGCCCATCTTTTTCTTCATTATTTGATAATACTCTGATATACACTCCTTTTAATTTTTAACACATCAACCAATCCCCTCCTTACTGCCCTTCCGTTAAATCAAAACAGCCCGTTTTTTTCTCGACTTTCGCTTTATACCCCCACCCTTTTTTCTCAAATCCCCACCTCCTTGCACCCCTCTTTGCTGTCTCCATTTCCATTGCACCCCTTCTGAACAGCCTAAACCAAGCATTCTCCCTCTCTTCTTTTCTTGATTTGCCTTCCTCTTTTATTTACACCCTTGGATTTTGCCTGCTCAATATCCCTCCCCTCCCGAATGCACCTTACCGTTGGCCGGCAGAACGCTCCCGCTCGTCTAAGGCGCGCCGAAAAGCTCCCGCATTCCGTACATGCTCTTCATACCCCACACTAAAACTATGCCGTCCCGAAAAATCCGACTTAGCACACATATATATATAGGAGTGCTCAGGGGCATTCAATACACTGTCCACAACGGCCGGATCAACCAATGATATAGGCCCTGGAGGCAAGCCCTTATTCCGATAGGTGTTGTATGGATGATCAACCTTCAGGTGATGAAAGCGAATTCGCCTCAATGAAGGCTCTCCTACCGCAAATTTTACCGTAGGGTCGGCCTGAAGCAGCATTCCCTTTTTAAGGCGATTCAAGTACAACCTTCCTATGGTTCCCCATTCTTCGGCGAGCCGCGCTTGCTCGCCTTGAACCACCGAAGCCAATGTAACCACCTCTGATTCAGTTAAGCCCAAAACCCTAGCCTTCTCTTTTCGTTCTGGATTCCAATACGCCTTGTATTCTTTTACCATCCGTTCTACGAAGGCCCTTTCCCCTGTATTCCAATAAAACTCGTAGCTGTTGGGAATGTACACCACCGCCGCCTCTTCAAGCCGTATTTGTACTCCCTGCTCCCTTAGCAAGGCCGTGTCCAACATCGCCTCGGCATAATCTGAAGAATCCCCCTCCAAGGTTTTGCCAATCAACCCTGCAAGTTCGGCCACGCTTGCCATTCGATTAAACCGCAGCACAACAGGCTCCTGTTTCCCCGATCGAATTAAAAGCAATACATCTAAGTGGGTCATGTCCCCATCGATTCGATACCGCCCAGGGCGAATTTCCGAATTCCAATCCATCAATCGAATAAACTCCTCAGGCCTTTCTAGGCAATCGCAGGCCCAAACCGCTTGCATTGCTTGTGGGAGCCCTCCAGGACTACGAACCAACAAATACGCATTTTCTACATCCGAACGCAACGCCCGATCGGTAACATGCCGAACCCATTGACAAGAGAAAAGCATGAGGCCTAGCAACAGTATTCTCCCTACATCCCAAAACCCTGCCATACGCCTTGAAATGTGAAATGAACGGTGCCGCGCAGCCACACCTGATTTTCTTTGTCCCAAAACACGGTGAGCGTGCCCCCGCGAGTTTGAATGGAAACCCGATTCCCTACCGAACCACTTTTGTGCTCTTTCCACCAAACTGCGGCGGCCACAGCAGCCGTACCGCACGATAAGGTTTCTCGCTCAACCCCACGCTCATAGGTCCTAAGCCGTATTTCTTCTCCTGCATTCAACACCCAGTTTACATTGACCCCTTGCGCTCGAAATTCGGCTGAATACCTAAGCTGAGCTGCCTGCCGTTCAAAATCCGGACTCGCAAAATCCAACTCCCCCACTTCAATCAATACATGTGGGCTCCCTGTCTTTATCAGAATGCCCTCCGAAAGTAACTGGGCTTTCCCGATGGTTTGCATACGGGTTTCAACAAGCCAACGATTTTCCTCTTCGTGAACCAAACGTGAGGTGTGGATGCCATCAGAGGCCATATACATAAGATCTTCGCCAACCCCAACCAAACCCAGCAGGCGCGTAAAAGCCAAAAAACAACGGCTTCCGTTGCCGCAAAAACTTGAGACCTTCCCGTCGGAGTTGTGGTAACGCATGCGGTATAGCCCCCCATCGTCTTCAAGCACAATACAGCCATCGGCCCCAATGCCTGTATGGAATCGACACAATTCCTCGATTTGGGCATTGCTCAACTCTATGTTGGACATTCGGTTGTCTAAAACAACAAAATCATTTCCTGTTCCATGGAATTTCCAAAAAGGAAGAACCTTTGAATTCATTAACATCCTTTAACGGTTTGAACGCAGCCCAAAGGTACATTCTTTCGTTATGCTTTTAGAATTTTTAGCCGTATCGCTTATGAAACGTTTTTTAGCCGTTGTTTTTGTTAGTGCTTCAACCAGTGCGGCCGTAGTTTACTGCCTTCGTTCCCAAACAAACCCCGTTCCAACGGCGGGTGTTGATCGAGTGGAAGACATTCCCACGATGTACACTGGATTGGCAAACCAACCAAGTCCGCAGTATATCCCAGACTTTACTTCGGCGGCAGCAAAAACCCTGGATGCCGTTGTTCACATTAAAACCATGGCCCAGGTACGCCCAGTTGCACACCAACCATTTCAAGATTTCTTTTTTGGTCATCCGCAGGGGCAACAGCGTTCGCCAATTCAATCAGGAAGCGGCAGTGGAGTTATTATTCGGGACGACGGTTACATTATTACCAACAACCATGTGGTGGCAAATGCCGACCAAATTGAGGTGGTTTTAAACGACAAGCGAAGTTATGTTGCTAAACTTATTGGAGCAGATCCCAAAACAGATTTAGCCGTTTTAAAAATAACCGGCGACCAGTGGACCCCCATGTCATTTTCAAACTCAGATGAGGCCCAGGTTGGACAATGGGTATTGGCCATAGGGAATCCGTTTAATTTGGCCTCGACGGTTACCGCCGGCATTGTCAGTGCAAAAGGAAGGAATATAGATATCATCCAAGAGAATTTCAAAATTGAATCCTTTATCCAGACAGATGCCGCGGTGAATCCCGGAAACAGCGGAGGAGCATTGGTCAATCTGAACGGGGAACTGGTTGGAATCAATACCGCTATTGCATCCAACACCGGCAGCTATGCAGGGTATTCCTTCGCTATACCCGCCAACCTTGCTCGAAAAGTGGCTAAAGATTTGATTGAATTTGGAAATGTGCAACGGGCATTTATGGGCGTAAATATTCGAGATGTTGACCAAGCACTGGCCCAATCGCAAAATCTATCGCGCCTTAAAGGCGTGTATGTGGATGGGGTAATGAATGGAAGTTCGGCTGAAGCTGGGGGGCTGGAACCTGGCGATTTGATAATTGCTGTTGACAGCTTTAACATAGAGAGTACAGCAGCCTTGCAGGAAAGGCTGGGTTTGCACCGGCCGGGTGATGCAATATCGTTGGGCATTTTAAGGGGCTCAAGGCACATGCGCCTTAGCATTGTCCTGAAAAACAAATTAGGAACAACTGAACTTTTAACCACCGAGCACGAAATTGATTTGAAATTTGGAGGGCAATTGCGGAAGGGGACGCTGGAGCGGTTAAGGGAACTTGGAATCAGTCATGGCGTAGAGGTAAAAAATGTGGCAGGCGGCTTGTTGTCTCACATGGGTCTGCAGCCAGGCTTTGTTATCACTGAAATGAATGGAACTGCCATAAGCCAACCACAGGATATGGATGCCCTGTTGGATCAAAGCCCTAGCAGATTCTATATCGGAGGATTTTATAGAAAAGGAGAAAAGCGTTTTTATTCGTATCCCTAAGCTCTTACTATGCTCGTGAAAACCAAAAGACAGGGTAAAACAGAAGCCATATATTCTGAACAGGGATTGGATTTAGCGCTGAGAGCGCGTCTATGTGCAGATTTTTGGAATTGCCTTTAGATTGTCCTTGATAATTCTTCAAAGAAGCCGTACCTTCGCCCTCTATACTAAAAAGTACTTTAAATCGTTTTTTTCTCCTAACCCTTAAAATTGTAATGCTGTGGGAATGCGTCAGCTAAAAATCACTAAGTCCATCACGAACCGCGAAAGCCGTTCGTTGGATAAGTATCTGCAAGAAATTGGCAAAGAAGAATTAATAAATGCAGAAGAAGAAGTAGAATTGGCTCGCCGCATCAAGCAGGGAGATCAATTGGCACTGGAAAAGTTAACCCGGGCTAATTTGCGCTTCGTAGTTTCCGTGGCCAAACAATATCAAAACCAAGGTCTTTCCCTTCCCGATTTGATCAATGAAGGAAATTTGGGTCTCATTAAGGCTGCTCAACGCTTTGACGAAACCCGAGGTTTTAAATTTATCTCCTACGCCGTATGGTGGATTCGGCAGTCTATATTGCAAGCAATCGCAGAACACTCTCGAATTGTTCGTCTACCTTTGAACCAGGTCGGTTCATTAAATAAATTGAATAAAGCATTTTCGAAGCTGGAGCAACAGTTTGAACGCGAACCTACCGAAGAGGAATTGGCACAGCAATTAGATTTGGCCGAAGACAAAGTAAAAGACAGCATTCAAATTAGTGGGCGGCATATTTCGATGGATGCACCTTTGGTTTCAGGCGAAGAAAGTACCCTGTATGATGTCATGGTGAACTCCGACTCGCCAAAAGCCGACCGCGATTTGCTTAAGGAATCGCTGCAAATGGAAATTGAACGCACCTTAGACACCCTAAGTGAGCGTGAAAAAGAAATCATCAAGCTGTATTTTGGAATCGGAATGAACCACGGGCTTACCATCGATGAAATCGGAGAGAAATTCGATTTAACCCGGGAGCGTGTCCGTCAAATTAAAGAGAAAGCCTTAAAGCGTCTTCGCCAAAGTACCAGAAGCCGCTTGCTTCGAAGCTATTTGGGTTAATTAAGGCATCGCTTGCTCAACTTTTTACTTGGATTTCAACCAAAGTAAAGCCAAAGCACCGTTGTATCTGCCCCGTGGGTAGTGGGTAGTGGGTAGTGGGTAGTTCTTTGGTGCCATTCTCCTAAGCCCCCCGCGGCTTAAGGTCCTTGCGCCAATCTAGCCCCAAAAACAAAACATTCGTGGCTTTTTAGTGGGTAGTTATTAGTGGGTAGTTATTAGTGGGTAGTGGGTAGTGGGTAGTGGGCAGTGGGTAGTTCTTTGGTGCCATTCTCCTAAGCCCCCCGCGGCTTAAGGTCCTTGCGCCAATCTAGCCCCAAAAACAAAACATTCGTGGCTTTTTAGTGGGTAGTTATTAGTGGGTAGTTGGTAGTTCTTTGGTGCCATTCTCCTAAGCTACCCGCGGCTTACATTCCTTGCGCCAACCTAACCCCAAAAACACACCATTCGTGCATTCGTGGCTTTTTAGTGGGTAGTTATTAGTGGGTAGTGGGTAGTTGGTAGTTCTTTGGTGCCATTCTCCTAAGCTACCCGCGGCTTACATTCCTTGCGCCAATCTAGCCTCAAAAACACACCATTCCTGCATTCCTGGCTAAGCTCCCCGCGGCTCACCTTCCTTGCGCCCATGTCGAGGATTCGTTCTTAAATGTACCGAACCTCTTTACAACTTTATATTTGCCGCTACTCTTATCTACGACTTGAACATAAGTGCTGGCATTCGGCATTGTTCGCTTCCTTACAAACACAGAACCAAGGTCGTTTTTTTCAAAATTAACACCCAAGCCCAAATTTATTCTAAGTAAAATGAAGGGTTGCAGAAGGGCTTATGAAAAAACGCGGAAGTCAGGAAAAGTGGAGGGCATCGTTTTTCAACGGACTCGGTTGTTGAGGAACAAAATGGAAAGGGGCTTTAACTTGGTTGCGGCCCGTACTATGATTGTTTAAATACGGGCACGGTAGAACAAGGCTCGCCAAACATCAGGCTTTTGGCCCTGCCGAGCAGCAAGCGAGTAAGAAGAACATAGGCTTCTAGGGGAACAAATTGTGCGGAACATCCTTTTACAATCACACGGGCATCGTCAAAAGTAGGGTCCTGAATTACCTTTGACTCTAGGGCATCCAGAAACAAGCGAGCGGCTACATCTTGGGGTTTTCCTAAGAAAACTCGAGCTTCAACAGCTGCGAGGTCGCGACTAAGCCACATATAAGCCCAGGCGGGAACAATGGCATCGGTGCTGCAAAACACAGCTACATTTTTACCTTGAAATTGAGACCAGTTCGTAGATTTAAGCTGTTCCTTAAATGGAGCCTCTCTTAAAACGAATCCATTGTCAAGCCACATTGCGAGGTCGAAATCGACAATCTGAGTGGGGGGAGTATAACGTTCAAGATCTAAAGCCAACAATCCGCTGTCGGCTACCTTATTGCGGATTTCGTCCATCGTTTAAGCTAAAGCCTGTTTAATAATTTGGGCAATGCGTCCGGAATCGGCCTTGCCTGTGAACTGGGGATTTACCTTTCCCATAATTTTCCCGAAATCGGCAGGCCCGGCATTTGGGAACTCGGATAGCACAACGTTTACAACTTGAGCAATTTCAGCATCGGTGGCTTGGGGCGGTAAATACGAGGCAATCACCTCCATTTGACTTTGTTCATCCGAGGCTAAATCTGCCCGATTTTGCTGCAGATAGAGCTCTAGGGCTTCCTTGCGCTGTTTGATTAATTTTTGCAGCAATGCATGCGCATCCGCCTCTGAAATTTCTTGCCCTTTTCCTTTTTCTGTTTTCAGCAATAAGATAGCGGATTTAATTGCCCGGATGGCAGACAAACGACCGGCATCTTTGGCCTTCATGGCATCCTTCAAGTCTTCGGTAATGCGTTGCTCCAACATACTTTTTATTTTCCATAAAAGTAGGCAAAAGGAACAAGCCCCGCAACCTTAAAGGCCAATGATACGGAAGGCTGTTCGGCGGTTTAGGGCCCTGCCTGCCTCGGTTTGATTGTCGGCCACGGGACTTGCATCGCCGAACCCCAACGATTCAATACGGTTTGCGGCCACGCCGTTTTGAATCAACCATTGTGCAACGGCTTCGGCCCTCTTCTTCGACAAATTCAAATTGTGGGATTTATCGCCCCGATTATCGGTATGGCCTTCAATTGAAATGCGAAGGCCTGGATTTTGAAGCATAAATTTCTTTAATCTATTCAGTTCTGAATTGGACAATGCAGATAAATCGTAGCGGTCTGTTTCAAAAAATATGTTTTTCAATACCACTTCATTTCCCTCACGGATTTTCTTTAGTTGAACGGTTTGTTGCTGACCGCCGTCGGTGGCCTTCAAGCGAAAATGTTCAGAATGAAAAAGGTGCCCAGGAGCTTGAATGCTGAGGCCATAATCGGTACCTGTTGGCAGCGGGATCAAGCAGGTACCTCCAGGAAAACCCACTTTGGTTTGAACAACCGTATCGCCCGTGGCAAGGTGAACAATATCAATATAGGCAAAGTCGATTTTATCTTCGGTCAGCACCGTGGCATTCAACCAAGTTACCGGTTCGGGCTGAAGATTGGCAGGAATATCAAAGCCATATAAATCAAAATCGCCTTGCCCCCCTGGAGCATTAGAAGCGTAGTATCCTTTTTTACCATCGGCAGAAACCACCAAAAGCCGTTCATCGCGGAGGGTGTTGAGTGGATATCCAAAATTTTGTACCGAACCTAATTTTCCGTTTGCTTGCAATTCAGCCCTAAAAATATCGGAACCCCCAACTCCTGGGTGTCCTTTTGAAGCAAAATAAAAGGTATGCTGATTGGCATGCAAAAAGGGGGAAAAGTCATCTTCTGCTGTATTGATAGGGGGGCCTAAATTCTCAGGACTAGCCCATGAGCCGTTCGACAGCTGCTGCGTTTTCCAAATGTCTTGTTTGCCTAATCCGCCTGGGCGATTGCTCACAAAATAAAGGGTTTTTCCGTCGGCCGAAAAATTAGGTTGAGATTCCCAGTGAGGGCCATTGACCTTGGGTCCTAAATTTTGAGGCTGCTGCCAGGCCCCACTTTTCCATTCAGAAACATACAGATCCATGCTTCCATAATTATCGGCTTGGGCTGAGGCGGCGAAAAAAAGAAATCGGCCATCGGGCGAAACGCATCCCGCTCCTTCATTGCAAGGGGTATTTACCTTTCCGGGAAGGCTTTTTCTGGGCAACCATTGGTTGCCGTCCCAACTGCTTTCAAAAAAGTTTTCTTCTTCCTTGGCCCCAAATCCAGGGCAGCCGCCTTTATAGGGCATTCGCACAGTGAAAATCACTTTTGACCCATCAATGGTAAACGAAGGGTGGTATTCCGCCGTTGATTCGTTTATGCCTTTACCCATCGAAAAAGCATTCAATTGAATGGGATTCCGCATAAGCTGTGCGGTGGTCTGTGCCGAACTAAGTCTGCTTTCCCATTCGACGCGTTTTTCAGGACTCAGGGTTGCGTGTTCAAGGTAAAGGCGAAAGCATGCCAGGGCAGAATCGGGCTTTTCTAAATCCATCCAAAGCGTACCCGCTACGGCAATGGCACGTGAAAAACGCTTAGGATCAATGCGAAAAGCGGCATAAAAATCAACGATGGCTTCGGCGGCAAGGCCAGATTGAACTCTAAAATCGGCCCTAAATAAAAATGCCTCTGCGTGTCGGGGGCCTGTTTCGACGGCTTCGTCCAAATGCCGCTTCATAGATTCTATGTCGCGTTGAGCATAGGCCGATTCAGCCCGACGCAGTGCTTTTTCAGACTTTGGCGGAACAATGCTTTGAGCCTGAAGTCCGGATACAGACGCTCCGAGTAAAAACCAAAAAAGAAAAAGGTGAATTTTCAAGGAATACCGACGTATTTGTGCGTTTGTAAAGATAATCGCCACTGGGGATTATCATGAATAAAACGCAAAATGTCTGCAGATATTTTATCGCGACGATCCCACTCCGGCTGAACAAATAAAGCGCAGTCGCTTGGCAGTTCAGGTAAAAAGCCCTGTGCCCAAAGCAAATCAGAAGGGTGGTACACCACTACTTTAAATTCATTTGCCCTTGAAAGCCATTCTGATTTCGGGGATTTAAACTTTTTAGGAGACAGGCAAATCCAATCCCAGGAACCGGAGAAGGCATGAGCGCCACTGGTTTCAATCCACACCAATAAACCGGCTTGTTTGAAGACATGGCAAAGGGCATCAAGGTTGTACATGGAGGGCTCGCCCCCTGTAATAACTACATTCTTAGCCCCAGATTGAAGCACGTCTGCACACAATTCAGAGGCCGTCTTCGCTGGGAAACCGGTGCTGGGCCAAGACTCTTTTACATCGCACCAAACACAACCAACATCGCAGCCGGCAAGCCGAATAAAATAAGCCGATCGTCCTGTATTCGCACCTTCTCCTTGTATGGTCAGGTATTGTTCCATTACAGGCCAGCTAGGCTCCTTTTCATTCATGATGGCTGGGTCAATGAGTCCAGTACAAACTCGATTAGACTCCCCATCGACTGTTGTGGAGTGAGGTGCATTTTTTGTTGAGATCGATTGGCCATGACCATGCAAATGCTGGCGCATTTATGTCCAAAGGCCTTTCCTAAGCTAAAAAGTCCGCTGGTTTCCATTTCGAAATTCGTAACCCGCAAGCCTTCAAAATGAAAACTCGCCATTCGGTTGTTTAAATCTGGGAATTCGGGAGAAAGCCGCAAACGCCGACCTTGGGGGGCATAAAATCCTGGACTGGTTAAGGTGATGCCCGGCAGGGTTTTTTCTCTGAATTTTTCTAACAGGTTAGAATCGGCAGACGCTGCATAGGGTTTGGCCAGATTTTGAGGATAGGCCGAATGCCGGATAAAATCTTCAACCAAATTTTGTGCAATTGGATTGGGTTGATTTTGGTACCAATTGATTAGTCCATCTAAGCCAATGGCCCATTCCGAGAGAATCCACGTTCCTACGGGTATATCAGAATGAAGTGCACCGGTGGTGCCAATGCGGACCAATTCTAACGAAGCCGGATTTGCTTTAGGCAATCTACGCTCTAAGTCGATGTTGACCAAGGCATCGAGTTCATTCAGTACAATATCGATGTTGTCGGTTCCAATGCCCGTTGCTACGCAACTGATTCGGCGGCCATTAAACTCGCCTGTATGGGTAATAAACTCCCGGTGTTGAACCCGTTCATCAATCCGGTCAAACAGGGCCGAGACCTGTTCTACCCGACTGGGGTCGCCCACCAAAATGACGGTGCTAGCCAGTTGTTCGGGCCTGAGCCTTAGGTGGTATACGGAGCCGTCTGAATTGATAATCAACTCGGATTCCGGAATGGGTGGGTGGATTTCAGAACTGTCCATGGCACTATTACGTCGATGGCCACAAAAGTAGGAAAATTTAGAGCGGTCGGTCTCCCAGATTTAAGCTCTTCCTTTCTTGCCCCATTCTATTTGGCATTTCGGCCGCTTTCAAGGTCAAAAATCAAATCCAAAAACCCGGAAAAAGAGTTTACTTGTTGGTAGGGGCGACCTTGGTAATACTGGCTTAGTATTTTAATCCATTGTGTTTTTCCCTCAACTACCATTCGTTCTACCATCAAATTTCCGAACATTTGAGGAATTTCTTGGCCGGTATTCACAGAATGGGCGGGTTTAAGGTATCGGAAATCCCGTTGGCCTGCGATGGGATTAACCCAATTTGTTTTCTGCTCGCTGTGGGCCTCCGTGTACCCCAAGCGCATCGGAAGCCAACAAATCCAATCGTAAATATGAGTGGAATCAAGGTCAGACCAATTTGAAGGCGGAACAAAATACAAACCCTCGGCACCCTGGGTGTGAATGGTACTTATGCGAAACGCTGAGGCAATTCCTAGCTTATAAAACTCAAAAGCCCGAAGCAGCTCGCTAAGCTGTTCTTGAGCTTGGGGGCTCTTTTGCCAAGCTTCAAAACCCTCTATTTGCTGCGAAGTTCGAAGCAGAGGGGTTTGAATTAGCCAGGGATCTTTTTGGGACTCTTTAAACCACTTTTGAAACCAGTGCATTGTGTTGTAATTTTAAAAGAAGAACCAATGAAAGCGCATACCCGTTTGGTCGCCCCAGCCAAATTCCAAGGTAGGTGCGGGGATTTTTATGTAATCAAGGGCTTTAAACAAGCCGCGCACAAAACGATGGCGGCTGGGAATTTTTGACCAATGAATATCGGGGGCTAAATACAGATGTTGCGTCCGGGGCACGTATATATAATCGCCCTCGTTCGCCCTTGCCCCTACATAACCTCCTATTCCATACCCCACAGCAATGGCCAACCAAGCAAACTTTTTTCGGGCTGGATTTTTAGAAAACGACATCGGAGAAAAGCTGAGCCAATAGCGTTGGGCATTGTAATCTTTTAACAGCGTTGCAGGAAAGCCCGCGCCCAATAAATTGGGATTCCATTGGGCTATTTCGCTGGGCCACCACGAAAATTTAAGCCGAATCCGTTGCTCTTTCCAGATTTCTTGCTGTAGGTAAAACGCCCCCCCTCCTGCCGCATTGGCTATGGCATCCCAAGGAGAAAAGCCCCAACCCTTTGAAAATCCATCCAACACCTCTATGCCCGTTAAAAAACCAAATGAAAATAAAGCTCCAATTCGGTTGGATTGTTGGGGTGAATACCCACAGCTGGCAGCCCCCATGCCCGCCATTTCGGCTAGGCCGTAGCCACTGCCGAAATGTCCTAATTTATCCATTCCGCCCCATTGTTGAAGATCGTCGTAAAAATGGAATGATTCCATTGGATAATCCCGGTACCACAAAAAGTACAAGCCGCCTGTGGCTGCCGCTGCGGCGGTTCCCAAAAATATCGGATAGCCTGTCTTTAACCACTTTGGACGCAAAAGAACCGTTTCTGGCTTTGCCGCATCCGTTTCTGATTTCAATGTATCCAATTGAAACGAATCGGGATTTGCAATTTGTGCCGGCAAATAAGAAGCAACACAAAGGGCAATTAAATACAGATTTTTCATGGCTAACACCGGCCTCTAAGATAAGGAATTCTGCTCTGACCAACTAAAATATGGAGGCATTTTAGCCCGGTGGATTCTAGGCCAAATCAAGCAAATCCCAAGCGCTTGATTGGGCATTGCATGCAAGCACCTTAAGGTTGCTCGTTTTAAAATTCAACCGCTCTCTTAAGTGCCTGTATTCATACCCCTTGTTTGAACAATCCAAAGCGCTTTTGGCCAGGCCCGCCGATACGGATTTCGAACATCGGACTGCTGAATGCACATTTTAACTCGAAAGCTGTTTTAGGGGTTGGTTCTGATTGTATGGGGTGTTCGCCCCTACAAGAACCTCAATTATTGCAGCGGTTTCAGCGAACTTGGTACGGCTGAATACAACTCCAAACTTAAAAAAGCCTTGCCTTGGGGTTGATCGGGCTTAGATCGAATCAGCAGCAAGGGGGCACTTGGCTTGGCATACCGGGCAGAATACATAACCTGAATCTGATCGTTGGGGTTCAGCTCATCTTCCATTTGAATCCAAACATAGGCCTTATCGGGCAAACCAAACTGGATGTTCTCTTTTAAAGCCTGTAAGGCGTCGCGGCCTGTGGCGGCGCCCGTTTCTGTAGCTTTAAACTGAAAAACATACCGCTGTCCCTTCTCGAATCGATTCAAGGTTGATACTGCATCAATAAAAACAGCGGTGCTGCCCGCTCCTCCAAATTTTAAGTTCTGCATCAATTCCAAAACCCGATTCGAGGGGTATAACTCAAACGCCTCTGCATGGCGCGCACAAAATTCGTTGTGCTTTTGAAGCAAGGCCTTGGTTTGTTGAATATATCCTTTGCGCACATTTACCAAGGCCTCCCAAACAGACTTTGCCGATTCAGGGATAGGCTTTCCGACTCTTTTAGCCCATTGGTAACGGCCGGAAACAGCCACCCACTTTTTAAGTGTCCCTCGGGTATTCATGCAAAATCGGGCAAAATCAAGGTAGGCATTAACCAAATCGTTCGTTTCTGTTTTTTTGGGCAAATCGTCAATTGCCGCGAACAATTTAGGCGCATTCTTGTTAAGAAACTCAACACTCTGCGACAGCTTAATGGAATCAGCACTACCAAAGGCAGTAAAAAAGAAATCCATCTCCTCTTTTACTGGACTTACTTCGTTGTCTAGAAATCGGGCAAAATCAAATACATGGGTTTGCCCTGTAGGTTTAGGTAGGGTTTTCTGTGAACGCAATTCAACGAAAAAAAACGTCAAAATCCATACCCCCAATATAAATTTAAAATGAGTCCAATGCATAGACTAAAAGTACATTTATTCTTTTTGATTGGCTATGCTTTTCTGGCTTCATTTAATTCTTCTTCGGTTCAGGCACAGAACCAAGGCAGCATTAAAGGGAAAGTAATCGATGCCATAACCAACGAGCCCGTTCCTTTGGCAAACGTCATTCTTGCGGGTACAGACATTGGAGTAACCAGCAATTTAGAGGGTGAATTTGAGTTGAATAATGTAAACCCAGGATTTCAAAACCTTCGGATTTCATACATAGGCTATAAAACAGCCATTTATCGGGACGTTTTTGTTACCCGCAGCCAAGTTGCATTTGCGACGGTTGTTCTAGAACCGGATTCAAGACAATTAAATGAATTCAATGTACGTTCTTCGCCCTTCAACAAAACCCAAGAAAGTCCGGTAAGTTTAAGGACCATTGGATTGGCTGAAATTGAACGAAATCCTGGAGGCAACCGCGACATCAGCAATGTTTTGCGCTCATTTCCTGGCGTAGGAAGCACTCCTGCCTTTCGAAACGACATCATTATTCGCGGCGGAGCGCCCAGCGAAAATCGATTTTTCTTAGATGGGGTTGAGGTTCCTCTAATCAATCACTTTCAAACCCAAGGAGCTAGCGGGGGGCCGGTGGGCATCATCAATGTGAATCTAATTCGGGAAGTGGATTTCTTGAGCGGGGCCTTCCCCGCCAATAGGGGCAACGCCCTTTCCAGCATTTTGGAGTTCAAACAGATTGACGGAAACCGCGACAAATGGAAATTTCGTGGCACCATAGGAAGTTCTGACGCGGCCGTGGCAGCCGACGGACCCATCGGTCAAAAATCCTCCCTTATTGTTTCAGCTCGTGCTTCGTACCTGCAATTTTTATTTTCTGCCCTTAAGCTGCCCTTCCTTCCAACGTATTACGACATGCAGTTTAAATTTAAATACGCCATTGATGAGCGGCGCGAATTAACAGTGTTAGGCTTGGGTGCCATTGATTTGTTCCGGCTAAACTTGCAAGCCAACGAAACCGTCGAGCAACGTTATCAACTGCGCATACTTCCTAAAAACCAACAATGGAATTATACCCTTGGGGGCGTTTACCGCGAGTTTACAAAAAAAGGAGGCCGGCACACCTTGGTGCTAAGCCGAAGCATGCTGAACAATACCGCAACTAAATTTCAAGACAACCAGGAAGATCAGCCCGATAAATTAATCCTGGAATATGCTTCCCAAGAGGCTGAAAACAACCTGAGGTATGAATTTGACTTCCGAATTAAATCCTGGAAATTCAATGTAGGGGCCGGAATGCTGTACGCCCGATTCACCAACCGTACCTACAACCGCATTAATACGCTGGCAGGAGTAGATACCATTGATTTCTCATCCCAATTAAACCTGTTGTCAGGACGCGTTTTTGGGCAGGTTAGCAAGTCCTTGGCCAAAGACAAACTCAACATGTCGCTTGGTTTCAGCATAGAAAACAACGATTTCAACGCACAAATGGCGAATCCGCTCAATCAATTTAGCCCTCGATTTAGTGTATCCTATGCCTTTATCGAAAATTGGGCCTTGAACGCAAGCGTTGGGCGGTTCGTTCAACGCCCTCAATACACCGTTCTAGGTTATGGACTGCCCGACGGAAGCCTAGGAAATGCGAACAATGGCTTAGAATACATTCAAGCAGACCACCTGGTTGCTGGATTGGAGTTTGCACCTACAGAAAATACTCGGATTACCCTAGAGGGCTTCTTTAAAAATTACAACCGGTATCCTTTCTCCCTTAGAGACTCGGTGGCTTTAGCCAATCTAGGGGCCGATTTCGGTGTGGTCGGCAATGTCCCTGTAAATAGCTCAGCCAGTGGACGGGCCTATGGATTGGAATTCTTGGCCCAACAAAAATTATTCAAAGGATTGTACGGCATTTTAGCTTATACCTTGGTTCGAAGCGAGTTTACAGATAAAAGCGGCAATCTTATTCCCTCCACTTGGGATGCAAGGCATATTATTAGCTTGACGGCAGGCTATAAGTTTAAACGAAATTGGGAACTCGGAATGCGATTCCGATTTGTAGATGGACAACCCTTTACCCCTTACGATGAAGCAACATCGTCCATTAAAGAAGTTTGGGACATTACGCAAATGGGAATTTCAGATGTAAACCGATTGAACAGCGAACGCCTTCCTGCCTACCATCAACTTGATTTGCGGGTTGACAAAGTTTGGTACTTTCAAAAATGGTCTTTAAACCTGTACTTAGACATTCAGAACATCTACAATTTTAAGGCTAAAACTCGTGATTTTTTAACCGTTAAAGAAGACCAAGCCGGAAATCCACTAACGGACCCAGGCGATCCGAACCGGTATGAGCTGCAGCCTATCCAAAATACCGCCGGAACGCTATTGCCCACCATTGGAATTATTGTTGACTTTTAATTCCGCCTTTTTCTCCTTATAAATATCGGTTAAAACGCTGATATATAGAAGTAAACCCGAATTCATCAAGCCCTTTCTCTAGGCATTAAACCTAGAGGGAAACCTCTTTTGTTTACATTAAGTTTAATTTGTAGCTTTGCGAATTAACCTTCTAAATTGCTGTTTTCATGAAAAAATGGAGACAAGATGAGCTTGATTATTTCCAATTTGAGCACGACAGAGACCGACTCAATGCAAACATATTGATGACCGCAGGCCTCGTTAAAAATCAAATGATGGAGTGGCTCGCGCCCTTCGACCTCACTCTGGCTCAATACCAAGCGCTGCAAATTTTGAATTTGCAAAATGGAAAAGCAATCAGCACCCTCCATTTAAGGGAGCGAATGCTTGATAAAATGAGCGACACTCCAAAAATTGTTGACCGACTTCTCAAAAAAGGGCTGGTCCAAAAAAACACCTCGAAAGCCGACCGGCGGTTGGTTGATATTTGTATAAACTCGGCAGGAGTACATCTGCTCGAAAAAATCCGGGTTAATCTGGCCCTTGGCCCTGAAACATCTTCCTCGCTTACCCAAAAGGACGTCGAAGCCCTTAATTCGTTGTTGTGTAAAATTCGGCTGGCGCCCCCCAAAAAAAAACGCAAAGGCTAAGCCGATTTTGCCCTTTTGCCCCAGCCCTATTTGATATCTAAACAACCTTGGGCCTTTTCAAGCCCCTAATTCCATCTTTGGTGCAAACCCTTAACCCAACAAGGATTATAAAGAAAAACAAAAACGCCCCCCGTTGCCTTTGGTACCCATGCAAGGAATCGGTGGCGTAAAAACAAACGATTGTTTCTCCATTTCTGCCCAAGTTTACCTCCAAATGCAGCCGGGTACAGCAATGTACTTTCTCAAAAAAGGAATCGGCAAAAAACCCTAGAATTAAGCTCCCCCATGCTTCTTGGCATGCGCCCACCATTCCGTCAAACCGCTTTAAGCACAGGTCGTTCTAAGTCAAAACTCCTCAATCGCCTCTCCAATCGACGGATATAAAAAAGAAAAGCCCGAATCAAGCAAAGCCTGGGGAATGGCATATACACCTTGGCATGCCAGCAGGGATTTTTCTCCCAACACCAAATAAAGAAGGGATTCAGGTACCGATATAGGCCACAACATGCGGCGGTACTTTCGTGCCGCTTCGGCCATAAATCGGCGCATAGAAACAGGTTTGGGTGCCGTAAAATTATAAACGCCTTGAAGTTGTTGTTCAATCATCCATTCAAAACCACGAACCACATCGCCAATGTGAATCCAGGAAAGGCCTTGCCGGCCTGTGCCTGGAACGGCACCCAGTCCCCACCGAATGGGTCGAACCATAAGGGGATAAGCTCCATCTGTTGCATCAAGCACCACTCCAATTCGGGCAATTCCAACGCGGGAAAATGCAGAATTTTTTGCGGCCGACTCCCATTTCACGCACAAGCCGGCCAAAAAATCGGAACCTGGCAGGGCCGATTCCACTGCTGTACTGGCATCGGAAGTACTTCCATAATAACCGGTAGCAGAAGCAGAAATTAAAAAGATGTCGCGTTCTTTTGGCAAATGCTGGCTCAGGGTATTCAGGGCCATCAATCGGCTGTCTTCAAAGGCCTTCTTCCGTTCTGCGGTCCAAGAACCATCGGCCAAGGACAGTCCGGCCAAATTCAGTACAACGTCAACCGCATCAAACGCTGCGGCATCCATTTGCCCCGATGCGGGATTCCAATGCCAGGTTTTTACCTGCGTTTCGGTGCTTGAACTTCGGCTTAGCCATTCCACATTCCAGCCTTTTTGCTGAAAATAAAGGGTAGCCGCTCTCCCAATAAAACCGCTGCCGCCGGCAATAAGCATTGTTTTGGTTTTCATAGGTCGTTGATGTGCAAAAGAAACTCGATGAGCAACAGAGTTGTGTTTGCCCCCGTCTTTTGCAAGATTAACGCAGCTTGAGCCAACTTTGTTCCAACTGACTTACAGTTTGGAAACCCATGCTGGCTTCGATTAGTTCTCCGTTTTTGTAGAAATGGAGTTTGGGTATGCCTTGAATGTTCAGTGCATTGGCCACTTCAGGGTTTTGGTCCACATCGACGTCCATCAGTTCCAGTTCTGGGTACTTTTGCAGCAGTTTCTGAATTTCTGGCTTCATCATTTGACACGGCTTGCACCAAACGGCTTGAAAATCGACCAACAGGAATTTTTTGCCTTTGATTTGAGCGTTGAAATCTTCCATTCCCATTCCTTTAGATTGGCTGGGCTTGGGCGCTCCGAGCTGAACCAGGGCATAGCCTTGGTTTTTCCATTGCAGGGTTCCCCCAGCCAATTCGACGACCCGCATAAATCCGTTGTTGCGCAGGTAATCGGCAGCCGAGGCAGAACGCCCACCCGACAAGCAATACACCAAAATAGGCTTTGATTTATCTAAGGTCAAGGCCTTTCGATTAAAGTCAGGGGAATTGAAATCGAGGTGCAGAGCACCTTCAATGGCTCCACCTTGAACTTCGCCCAAGGTTCGTACGTCCACAATCACCTCATCAGAAAGGGAATCAATGATTGCTTTAAATTGTTGAGCAGAGGCTTTTTGGGGAAGTCCATCGGCAGATGCGGGTTGGCCCGAGCAAGAAATGCCTAGAAGAGCGGCAAAAAGTCCAATAAGAATTGAAGTGCGCATACGGAAATTTTGGCTTAAAGATAGTAAATGCCCCGGTTGCCATGCAGGTTATGGATGGCAATCCGGGGCAAAGATAAAAACGAAATAAAAAAGGGGGCAGCAATTAAATAAGGCGGTTCAGCGAAGACCACCCACCCCCATTCATGCAATCTAGGTTGCGGCCTTGTCCATAATGGGTAGCCTGACCGCTGCGGTTGCCCGAGGCACAGCAAAAAATAATGGGCGATTTCATGTTTTCCACTTCCGAAAACCGAGAAACCAGCTCTTGCAAGGGAATGTTCACAGAACCAGCAATGTGGCCCATTGAAAATTCTTCGGGGCTGCGTACATCTACAATTTTTGCCCCCTTTTCCACAAATTCTTGAACGTTCATTTTTTTGTTTTTTGATGAAGAATTAAAAAAAGATTGAAAAGAAAAAAAGCCCATTGCGGCACCCCAAACCGAACTCAATACCGGATTGCCTGCTATGGCACAGCCGCCTGAATTGCAACCCACAAAATAATGATAGGCATAGCCTGCGGTTGCTCCCAGCAGGGTGAAGGCAATGGTTTTTTTTTGGCTTGGAGTAATTTCCATGTTTTTTTATGCAAAGATGAGATGCATCGTGGAACAAAGGGGTGACAAGTGTTACCTTGGCCAAAAAAAGGGGCCGCTTTATTCATTCGTTTGGAATGCAAGGGGCTATGAACTTACATTTACGTTATGGCTTTACAACCTGGAATCAATTGCATAAACTTAGTGGACGACCGTTCGCATGCCTTGGCCTTGCAAAATATGGCTCTCGAACTGGGCTTGCCCTTCAAAACCCTGAGCAATCCTAGGCACATTCAACCTTATTCCTATTTGGTGTGGATTGCCCCGGCCGAACAACAAGAATTGCGGATTTGGTTAAACCGAATGGATTATGCCTGTGCAGCGTACACCCGCCTAGCATGGTTTCCGCTCACCGATGTGGCAAGCTCTTTGCCCCATTCCATTGATTTTGCTGTATTTGGGGCTAGTCTAACTGCCTTTGAACGGCTATTCACAGCCCGGCAAAAGGCGTTTAGTCCTTTTTTTGATCACATACCCAAATTGGCTTTTAAAAATGCATTGGGGCAATGGACGTTTAACCCAGAATAAGCCAAGCGCCTGATTTGCGTTTACTTGAATCAAAAAGCACCAAGGCCCGCGGCAGGGATTGAACACGGTAGCCCGCAAGGGGCGGGTGCCGGGGCCGCGCGGTGCGGAGGCGACTTTAGGAGCCCCCGCAAACCCGCTGGCCCCGCCACCTGCCACTGCGGCCTACCGGTGAAAGCCCGCAGCCGCCCAGAAAAACAACTAACTCAGCCGACGAAATACCGTAAATTCGGCAGTGGTACCCATGCCTTCGGTGGAGAGCAGGCGGAAACTACCCAGGTGCAGCTCAGCGATTTTGCGCACAATGAAAAGGCCTAGGCCCGTGCTGGCCTCACCCAGTGTGCCCAGTTGCCCATCGTCGTCAAAGGGATTTTGACCTTCCAAATACCGAGCTCGGTGCAGGCCCTTCCCAAAATCTTGAACGGTGAAAATCAAAAAATCGGGCGTAGAATGGAAACTCAGGTGCACATGAGCCTCAATGGGACTAAATTTAATGGCATTGTCAAGCAGATTAATTAAGGCCCGGTTCAGTTTGTCGCGGTCGGCCATTAGGGTTGCCGAAAATTCCTCTTTTTGCAGATGCAGCGAAATCCCCTTTTTTTCGGCCTTAAAAGAGAGCAAATCAACAACAAAATCAATGGAATCCGAAGGATTGACCTCTTCCAGCCTAAGCTTTAGCCTGCCCTCTGGCTGCACGCCCTCAATCAAATCCTCAATGGTGTGCATGCCAAGTTTAGACGAACGTTCCATCAATTTCACCATTCGATCTTTGAATTCGGGAACCTTGTCTAGTTCGTTATTTATCAACATTTCAGACACCTGATTCACATTGACCAACACGTTGCGCAAATCGTGCGCCACCGCTCCCAGCAGCAGGTTTTTTTGCTGCATGGAAAGTTGCAATTGCTGGTTTAAATTGGAAGAATTCGAAATTTGCCAGCGTAGATTTTTAAGCGTTTTTCCCAAACGCCGGTCTTTTCGAAGAAGGGCTACCAACAGGCCCACCAGCAGCACCAAAAAGGCTATGGCAGTGACCAGGAAAAAAGTGGTTAGCCGAACGTTTTTGCGAAGCTGCTCCGCCTTCAATTCAAACAGTCGTTTGGCCTCTTGCTCCTTCAAACTTTGATTCCGTTCCCGTTCAATTTGCAGCAGGTTTTGACCGGCAGGGTTGGCCAAAAGACTGTCGTTCAATTCCAATACCCGGCCAAAATACAAGATCGATTTGTTGATGTTCAACGGGGCATAATATTGGGCTAGGTAAAATAAAAGTCGAACCTTGGATTGAGTGTTGGGCAAATAATCGACTGAAGTTTCAAGGCTAGGCAAAATAGCCAATAGGCTATCGGTTTGTTTTTGCGCAAAAAAATCCCGGGCCAATTCGTGCAAAACGGAAATGCGCAATGAAAAATCGGCGTCTTTTTCAACCAATGCCAATGCTTGCCGCAGCTGGGGTGCAAAAGAACTGTCCTGAAACCGATTCCGAGAACAACGCACTTTGTTCATCAAAGCAAAGCCCATAGCGGGTTGGTTGTCGATGGATTTTGATAAATCAAAAGCCTGGTCGAAATACGGTTCGGCCTCGCTGTACCGTTTCAAATCCCGCAAAGCCAATCCAATATTGGATTTCAGGTTCTGTTTCCAAAAAACTTCAACTTCAAAAAAACTGGGCTGCACATCCAGCAGGCTATCGCCCCGAACAAAAAACTCCAAAGCCAATTCGTTGGCATGCTCGTTGTAATGGTACTGGCCCATAAAATTGAAAAAAACACCCTTATAAAAACCCCTAATGCCCTTTTCTGAAAGCTGATTTTCGCCTTGAATTAAGTACGGCACAGCCTTTGAGTATTCGCCCAAATTCCAATAATTCGATATCACATCCAGCAGAAGTTGAAAGTGAGCCTCCACGTCCCATTTCGGATCCATCTGTGCGCCTAAAATTGCTGCATTTAAGGCTTCTTCGTACCTGCGTACAGCATGAAAATAATGGCTTTTAAGCCGATAATAATACAAAATATCCAAGCTATCGCCCCGGCGTTTTGCCTGCAATCCAAACGCATCGATCTGTTGCAAAATTTGGGGATCGCCCGGATTTTGATTCGTGGCAAGTTCCAATTTCTTTATCAAAAGCTGGGAATCTCCTTGAAATTCAGCCGATTGGGCGGCCAAATCTGCAGCAGTCCAAAGCAAAAAACCCAGTAAAACGCATGCTGCTTTCATATCGAAATAGAGGCCTAAAAGTAAAAAAAGACCTGGGGATTGGCGGCCAAAAAATTATTCAAGCTTCCGATTTGTTTTTGCGGCAAAAGAAAGGGGGCGGCAGGCGGGCTTTCGCAGGTAGTCCGCGGTTGCTCTGCCCTTGCCCAGCGGCATTGCGCGGGCTCCCAAGGTCGCCTGCGCTGCACGCGGGCAATGGCCAGAGCACCCTTGCGGGCAACCTTGCTCAATCCCTGCCGCGGGCGGCTTACCAAGAAAAACGGTTGAAAAAAAGAAAGTGCGGACCTGGCTTGCACCGCTTAAAAACTACCGATAAAACAAACGCCGATAGCGGTAGAACTCTCTTTCGTTGAGTTCAATGTTGCCAGAGCCATCGCCGAAATTGATAAAACCAAAGGCATCTGAGGTTTCCAACTCTTCCTCGTCGTATTTTTTTAGGGTAACCACCAATCGGCTAATCAAAGCGGCACGTTCGCTGACGGCAACCACTTCTGATCGCTCTTCTGGAGTCTTAAAAATCCGAATGTTGTTGTCTATGATGCGTTTTTGCTTTGGGTTTAAGGCCTGATTTTCTTGCTCCTCTTTTTTTAGTTGAACCAGCTGAAGCTGCCGAATGGAATCTTGGCTGGCTTTTTCGCGTTGCTCTTGCCTGTAGGCTTTGTCGCGGGCTTGCTGAGCCAATACTGCGGCTTGCTGTATGGAATCCTGCCGAACTTGCATGCGCAGCACTTGCTGCCTACGAGCTTCGTCCTCTCGGCGCTTCTGTTCTATCCGTTCTTGCAAAAGTGAATCTTGCCGCTTTTTTTCCTGCAGTGCCTCTTTTGATTGCTCTTCCTCTATGCGCCTCAGCGCTTCCCGCTGTGCGTTTTGCAGGGAATCCTGCCTCAGCTGATTTTGTTGCTCCCGTTTTGCCCGTTCGGCAGCCTCGACCCTAGCGCGTTCTCCTTGAGCGGCAAGAATGGAATCGTTTTGTTTGGCGGCAAGTTGGTCTGCTTTTCGCTGGGCTTCCAAGGCTTGCAGTGCGCGTTGTTCTTTGGCCCATGCCAGGGAATCGGCCATGGATTTTTGCCGCCTGGCCTGCAGTTGTTCTTGGGCTGTCTTTTGTTCAAGCATGGCCCTGGCAGTAGAATCTTTCCGAGCATTTTCAATGCGCTCGGCTGCCTTTCGGGCATCTTCCTCCTGTTTTTGCTTTCGTGTTTCTTCGGCTTTGGCCTGAGCTAGAATTTCTAGGCGGGCTTTTTCTCGTTCTTCGCGCAGGCGTTTTTCTTCGGCTTTGGCCGCAACCAAGGAATCAATCCGGGCCTGTTCGCGGATGCGTGCGTTGTCAACCGAATCTTTAAAGCGTTGAACTTGCAAGCGTGCTTGTTCCATTTGCAGTGCTTTCGCCTCGGCTTGGGCTATGTCGGCATCGCGCTTGCGGGCAGCCTCTTGTTCTTGGGCACGCCGGGTTGCGGCTTGAATGGAGTCGAGCCGGGCTTTTTCTATTTGGGCATCTAAGGTTCGTTGACGTGCCAATTCGGCCATTTGGGCATCGCGTTGCGCTTGTTCGGCGCGCCGTGCGACCTCTAAGGCCTCTTGTTTTCTTTTTTCCTCGATGCGGGCCTCTTCTTGAAGTCGGACTTTTTCGGCGTTGGCGGCAGCCAATTCGGCCTTGCTTTTTGCTTGGGTTTCGTTTTGGGCAGCTTGGGCTTGTTTTGCTTGTTCAACCTGAGCAATCTGCTGTACTTTTCGTTCAACGGCCGCTTGCTTTTGCCCTTCTACGCTTTTCATGTACTCTTGCTTGAAGGCAAATTGTCCGGTTTCTTTGTTGTAGGCCACATTTGAAACAAGGGGAGCTATTTCTTCTTTCTCTTCGCCCCGTTCTTCTTTTTCCGCTTGTTCGGCCAAAACCTCTTGGGGTATTTTTGCCATATAAATATTGAAATCTAGGGGTTTCAATCCTGCTTCAATGGTTTCATCGGAGGTCCGAGTGTTTAATTTTACCAGCTGGGGTTGATATCCATCGGCACGAACATAAAATTCATAATCCATGTTCAAATCCAGCTCAATAAAAAACGACCCATCGCGTTGCAGTTTTACCAACTGCCGGGCTTGGCCTTTTTCACCAACTTCAATGTACACCCGAATGGGCCCATCTTCGGCTTCCAAAACTCCTTTCAATTCGAGAAAGAATTCTTGACTGTGGGACACAGGTGCACCCACGCCCCAAAAGCAAGCAAAAATAAACAAAAACGAAAAAATGCGTTCGGTCATGGGTTCCCGAGAGATACGTACTCTTTTGCAAAGGTATGAATTAATAGATTCTTTTTCAATTCATTCTAACGAAAAACCAGTTTGAGTTTATGAATGGCCTTAAAAGGAATCCAATCTGGGTATTTCAGCACAAAAAACAGGGGGGCCCAGCTCGGGGTTTAATCGGGCAATGTAGGTTTCCATTCCGTTGCTAACAGCCAAGTAGGGTGCCGAAATGTGTCGGTTGTAATGCGCAATTTGATGAAAAACCTCTGGGTTTATTTTCACATCGGGGGCTTTAAATTCTAAGAGCATAAAAGCGGTGCCAAGTTTAGACAAGACCAGTGCATCAAACCTTCGGGCTTTTCCGGCCCCCCCCACTTTTTTTTCAACTTGAATTCGGCCTTTAGGGTAAGCAAAATCGGAAACCAACCAATGCAGAAATTGCTGTCTTACATATTCTTCTGGAGATAAGCCAATCCAACGTTGCCGCCACACATCCCAAACTTCCATGCTGCCATTTTCCTGGTTGCGCAGGCGCAGCGCTTGCTCGGGTATGGCCAACGGTGGAAAATCCAATGTTTACAAACTAAGGCTCAATCCGCCCAACACCGTCAACCCGATGGTAGGATATCGAAAATAGCGGTTGTACCGAAAGGCGGCCAAATTGTTTAATCGGGCAAAGAACGACAGCCCTTTTGTGAGCCTGTATTCTGCCTCTAAATTGGCATCAAACGTAGGATTTAATTCAACAATCCCCCCATTGGCGCCATTGGAGAACTGACTGCCAATAAAAAACAAATCGGCTCGGGCCAAAATCTTTTCGCCCAGCTGATAAGCAGCCGATGCTTTGACCTGAAGAGCTGGCCGATGAAAGGCGGCGGCAAGGGTGTCGAGCGAGAAGAAGGCATACGATGCGTCCAAGCCAATCCTCAGCTTTTCGCCCCGGTGAAAATGAATTCCTGCAAACAAAGCGGTGGTTTTTAAGTTGTCGTAGCGCACCGTAAAACCATGCCGGTGGGTCAAACTGCTGTCGGCCATAAAAAAAGCGGCATTCCGCTGATCGACAAAAGAAATCCCTAGGCTGTATGAAACATCATTGGAAAAGGCTCCTTTGATGCCCCCGCGCACTTCAAAAGGCCGGTGCTGGGTTGAAAGCGAATCCAAACGGCTTAAAAAGGGATTGTCTTGAATTAAATTCCCGTAGCCAACCCGTTCCACATTGCCCCCCAAAGCTGCGTGCACAATAATGTATTTAGAAAACAAATTCCAATGCCCGCTAAGCCGTGGAAACACGTACAACAAATCGGTGCTGTCGTTTTTTCCGGCGGCCAATCCGGCACCCAATTCCACATTCCAAGTGCGGCGTCCCAAACGCAAATACGGATGCACGTCAACAATATGGGCATTGCTGCCATTGCCTAGGGCTGAAAACTGCCACAAATCCACTTTGGTTCGTATTCCTATAAACTCGGCCGCAAAAAAATCGGTAAAATGATTCAAATCGCCGCTAAACCGAAGGTGGTTTTCTTCAAACCCAAACCGGTCGGCATGGTGCATAAAATCGAGTTTCGCTTGGTAATTTGGGAAGACCGAATCGGTGCGGTGGCGGCTCACAATTTGAGCCGAGGCCCTTCCTTGCACATACACTTGGGCTGTTGAATCAACCAATATGGGCGAATTTTCAGGAGAAAAACCATAGTAATGGAGTCCCTGCCGCTGATATCCCGCATCGACCTGCACAGTAAGGGGTTTAAAAAACCGGGCATATTGACCTGAAAAAGCATTGATGTTGAATGCCGGATTGCCTCGGTCAGATATGCTTCCATTCATGGAATAGTGCTGGTAATTTAAGCTGTACCCATGCGCCTTGTTTCGAATGCTGTTGAATCCCACATCGCCTAAAAAGGTAGTGTAATTCCCAAAGCCCCCTTTTGCATACAACCGATGCAATTTATCTAGGGGTTCTTTACCCATGCGCCGCACCGACAAGGTGTCGGGAACAAAAAAGGTAGGAATTTTCACCTGATTCAATTCATACGTTCCTTCCCGGGGCAAACGTAGGGTATCTACAATCACCGGTTGGCTCTCTATTTTTTCCATGTTGGCAAGCCGGGGCTCGAAGCCGGTGTAAATAACCCGTTCGTTTTCCAAAACAGGTTGAGCCAGGGCGGCAATACCAAACCCCGACCAAAGAAAGAATAGGCTTAAAACGAAACGTGTTTTCATGCTGTTATTGTCGATTGGGTTCTAAATTCAATTCTTCCGACTGAACGTCCTGCACCCGGTTTTTCTCTTGTTCTAAATTTAAAATATGCTGATACCGCTCTTGAGCCAATGCAACCAATTCGGGCCCATCGTGGTGGTCGATCACAGATTTTAATGTTGCTTTCGCTTGCGAAAGATTGCCCAGCTCAAGGTAAATATCGCTGAGTAAAATCAAGGATTTTGCTACCCAGTGGGGGTGATTGCTCATTTTTTTTACGTTTTGACGCAGTTCGCGTTCTGCTTGGGTAAACTCCTTTTTAATCCGAAGTACATCAGCCATAATAAAAGCCACCTCGGCAAATTGTTCTGTATTTGCATTGGCCGACATTTTACGCCCCGAAGCTAGGCCCAGCTCGTACTCCTCAATGGAGTAATGCGACCTGGTTTTTATAAAGTAATACCGATCGCGGTCGGCCCCCGATACTTTTTCTAAGGTCAACAATTTATCCGCATAATAAATGGCGTTCCGCCAATCCGATTGACCAAAGTACAAGTCCATCAAATGCCCTCGAGCCTCTTTTAAAACCTCGGCTGTGCCAGCAACCGATTCCAGTTCTAGGTATATTCGGATGGCTTGGGCCGTGTCCGGCTGGCTTCGAAAAATATAGCCTACCTTCACCAAAGCGTTTTCGGTATAGGCTCCTTTAGGGCCATTTAAAATGAAGGTAAACGCCTGTAAAGCGAGGGCGTCTTTTTCTTGAGCAAAATGGCATTCTCCCAATTGATGTGCCACTTCTTGCACAAAGAAACCAGAAGGGAAAGCGGCCAAGTACGAATCCGATGCTTTGGTAATTTTATCGCAAGCTCCACTTTGAACGGCATTCTGTACTGCGAAATAGGCCGACGAATCAAGTTCGGCTCGGCTGGCATTGACCTGTCCCGAATTTTGAGCAAAAGCCAGCCATTCTTCAACCTGCCCAGCCTCGGTATAAATGCTTTTGATGTATCCCACCGCCAAGGCGGCTTCTGGGCTGCCGGGGTAATTTGCCGACACCTTTTTTAACCAATCCAAGGCAGATTGGTCTTCGCCCAAATTCCGATAAATTATCCCAATTTGCAGAGAGGCCTTTCCCTGCAATGTGCCAGCGGGGTATTCCGATAAAACACGCTGAAAAACAATCTGTGCTGCTTTCAGTTCTTGAACCCGCATCTGGGCAATGCCCTGTTCAAACAACGCTTCTTCTGCCAACGGAGATTTTGGAAACAACTCCAGGAGTTCCGCTAAAATCCGGCTCTTTTCTTTTTGATTTCCGGCAATCCCTTGCAGCATTGCCCACTGAAAATGGCCGTAATCGCTGCGGTACTTTGCCGTCGATTCTGCCTTGGCATAGTATTCTAAGGCAAACTCAAATTTCTTCAGGGCAAAATAGCAATCTGCGGTTCGAAGCAAGGCATCGGTTCGGGTTTGTGGCTCGGCCTTGCCCTTTTCTGAATCCAAATACGTCCGAAACTCGGTCAAAGCTTGTGCGTACTTCTTTTGCTTTAAGTGGGCATATCCTAAATTGTAGTACACATTTAAAAGGGCCGCCGAACTTGGGCCTGTAGGTGTCTTGACAAACTTCTCCCACTGTTGTATGGCCTCTATATACTTGCCCTGCTTAAAATTGGCTTCGCCCCACCAATAAAAAGCTTCAGCCGTAATGGTCGGATCAAAATTCAATCCGACTGCCCGTTCAAAGTGGGCCTCAGCTTCTTGAAATTCTAAGTTGTTGAACAACTCGACAGCCCTAAAATAAAGTACCCGCTGCAACGCTTGTTGTAAAGTGGGCGACTTCCTTGGCATTTTATCTAAGGCCACTATGGCTTGCCGGTAGTTTTTAGACGATAAATATATTTCCACCATCAGCTGCCGGGCTTCTTCGGCAAACTCCGATTTGTCGTAGGCCTCTAAATATTCTTCTAAAGCATCTACCGCCTCGTTGTAGGGATTGTATCCCAGCTCATAAGACAATTTCGCAAATTGAAACAGGGCCTCGCGGGTAATCTTCGGATGCTTTTTCAGGGCATAAGCCAGCCGCAGCGCATCCAAAGCCAATTTCTTTTGCCCCAACTTTAAATAGCAATCGCTCATATAATAAAAGGCAGTTTGCGCCAATGAATCCTCCTTGTCGGCCGATTTTGAAAAATAGCCGGAAGCCGATTTAAAGTCTTTTTCCTCATAATGCGCAATCCCTAAGTTGTAATTCCCCTCCCGGTCTAAAACTCCGCCCTTTTTAATCAAGGAATTGTAGTGCCCAATCGCCGAAACATACTGCCCCAATTTGAATTCCGATTCGGCCATCATACGCAACACGGCAATGCCTGTGGGGCCACGCAAGGTGTCGGCCAGGGGTGCCGCATATTGAATTAAATCTCGATACCGTTTTTGACGGTAATAAATCTGAGCAATGTATAAAGGAACCACCTTCGAGAAAGCCTTTTCTTCTTGGATGCGCTGAAACATGCCCAACGAACTCTCCCACTGCTCGGCGGCATAGTGAATATGACCTGCATAATAAACAGCCGGACCACGGTAGGGCGATTCAATGTCTTTGGTTTTTGAAAACGAAACCAGGGCATCCTCTAATTTGTTGTTCATAAACTGAGCATACCCCAGTTTAAAGTAGAACTCCGACCACTGCAATTTCGTCAGCACAAACGGATCGGCCTTGGCAAAATTAGACTCCGCTTCTTGGTATTTCCGATCCCGAAACATGACGTTGCCCCGCTGAAACCACGCCATGCTGATTTTGGGGTTTTCTGGACTGTGGTCAATAAAAGAACTCAACCGATGCATGGCTTCTTGCTGAAACAATTCGGTGGAAGCCGCCGCTGCATAATATTCTGCGTCCTGCAAATACAATCCATTTGCCTGGCTTAGGTATTCCAGCATCTTAACCTTTGAGGCCTGAAACTGCCTTTTTTGAAACAGGGTGTAGCCCTCTTTGTACAAAACATCTGGGTCCATTTGACCTACACTTCGCTGTGCTTGAAGGGCAAAAGCCAAAAGCCAAAAAATCAAAGGAAGGCCTATAAATGGGCGTATTCGTTGCATGATACCAAATTTCTTTAACAAATCTAAGAACCCAATGGGCATCTTTTTACCCAGATTCCATTCTTTTATTAACGGCATAGGTTTAATAAAATGATGCACCCCGCCTTTTTTACCCGGTTGACTGCCGTATATTTACGCTATGACCGAGCCATCGCCCATTATTCACGTTTCAAAAGTCAGCATTCACCAAGGCAAACTACTCGTCTTAAGAGACCTAAGTTTTTCTGTGCATCCAGGTGAATTTGTTTATGTAGTCGGAAAAACAGGAAGCGGCAAATCCAGCTTACTCAAAATGCTGTACGGCGATGTACCCCTTGCCGATGGCAAAGCCTCGGTGGTGAATTTTGATTTAAATGCGCTAAAAAACAAGGAAGTTCCACAATTGCGGCGCAAAATTGGCATTGTGTTTCAGGATTTTCAGTTGCTGGCCGACCGCAGTGTGGACGAAAACCTGCGATTTGTACTCCAAGCCACCGGATGGAAAGGGAAATCAAAAATGGACTACCGCATCGCCGAAGTCCTCGATTGGGTAGGCCTCAAATCCAAAGGATTTAAATTCCCCTGGGAATTGTCGGGCGGCGAACAACAACGTATCGTTCTAGCCAGAGCCCTCCTTAATGAACCTCAATTGATCTTGGCCGACGAACCCACAGGCAACCTAGACCCTGAAACCTCGCTCGATATCTTAAAACTCATGCGCAGCATCAGCGATGCCGGAACAGCCATTCTAATGGCAACCCACGAACACGATTTCCTTTCCTCGTATCCCGCACGAACCCTTCGAGTCAAAGACGGATATGTTTACGAGGATTAGTCCCCACAATCTTCCATCTTAAAGCACCTTGATTTGTAGAATTGGGCTTCCTTTTTTAAAGGCGAATTCATACCTTTAAGTTCTGAAATTAAATCAAACACCTAATCTCACTATATGCGCCTTTTTTACCGCTTCGCATGCATTACTCTTTTCTTGTTCAGCTTGCTTTCAGCCAAATCTCAAGAAATTTGGGAAGGCGATAAAGCAGAACAATTCATGGCCGGTGCCGACTTGATTCGCTTTAAAAAGGGCAGCATCGCACCGGATTTTTTTAGATTCCGACCCGGCCAAGAACGCCCCTTGTCAGAAGCCCCAAAACTTCTGAATAAACTCCTTGCCCACACCGAAAATACCGCCTGGGAAGAACTGAAACACGAAAAAGATGAGCTGGGGTTTGAACACATTACCTACCGCCAACTTCACATAAACATCCCCGTTGAATTCGCCTTCTTCCGCCTGCATGTAAAACAAGGGCGAATCGCCTCTGGAAATGGGCAGTGGTACTCCTCTTTACCCCAATCAGCCAGCCCATCCATCAACCCCAACCAGGCCATTCAAGCTGCCACCCGTTCCATTCAAGCCAATTCCTACAAATGGGAATTTCCCGAAGAAGAAGCCCGACTTAAATGGGAGCTAAACCAACAAGGTGCCACCTATTACCCCAGCCCTGAACTGGTATATGCCCCAGTTAACCAACAAATGAATTCGGCCGAGTTCCGCCTGGCCTATAAATTAGATGTGTATGCTGCCGAACCTTTGAGCCGCCACGATGTTTATGTAGATGCCCTTACAGGCCAAGTACTGTGGAAAGTAAACAAAATCCACACCGCCGATTCTAACGGCACCGCCAATACCGTTTATACTGGTAACCGCCCCATCGTTACCGATTATTTTAACGGGACTTACCGCCTTCGGGAATCCGGCCGTGGCAACGGCATCCAAACCTTTAACCTGAACAACGGAACAAATTACGGCTCGGCCGTCGATTTTACCGATGCCGATAACCTTTGGAACAACATCAATCCAAGCCTAGACCAGTATGCCGGCGATGCACACTGGGGTGCCGAAATGACCTACGATTATTTTATGCTCGTTCACAACCGAAACAGCATCGATGGCAATGGTTTTATGCTCCGCTCTTATATTCATTACAGCAACAGCTACAACAACGCCTTTTGGGACGGCCAACGAATGACCTATGGCGATGGCGATGGCAGTGTGTTTACCCCCCTCACTACCCTTGATATTTGTGCCCACGAAGTGGCCCATGGCTTAACCTCAAATACCGCCGCCTTAGTTTACCAAAACGAATCGGGAGCCCTGAACGAATCCTTTAGCGACATCTTCGGAATGGCCGTAACAGCCTATGCCAATAACGTTCTTGAATGGACCATCGGCGAAGATGCCACCCCCAACGGCAACGGCATCCGCTCTATGAGCAATCCAAACGCCTTTGGCGACCCCGATACCTACGGGGGCACCAATTACTACACCGGTACCCAAGACAACGGCGGAGTACACACCAACTCCGGCGTTCAAAACTATTGGTTTTACCTGCTTACAGGCGGTGGAAACGGAACCAACGATTTGGGCAATGCCTTTTCAGTAAACGGAATTGGCGTCGTTGACGCCGCTAAGGTGGCATTCCGAAATCTGACCGTGTACTTAGGACCCAACAGCGACCACCAAGACGCTCGATTTTACGCCATTCAATCGGCCATCGACCTCTTTGGCCCCTGCACACCCGAAGTAATCGCTACAACCAATGCCTGGCATGCCGTAGGCGTAGGACCTGTCTTTAACAGCACCGTTACCGCTGGATTTACCGCCCCATCTACCTCTTTCTGCCAGGCTCCTGCCATGGTTAATTTTTACAACACCAGCACCAATGCCGGCTCGTTCGTCTGGAATTTCGGCGACGGAAACACCTCGACCGCCGTTAACCCAACCCATACCTATCAGTCTTTAGGCACCTTTAACGTTAGCCTGATTGCCAATGGAGGCCCTTGCGGAATCGATTCCACCGTGCAAAATGCCTTTGTAAACTTAGATACCACCCTACCCTGTTCCATCACTATGAATCCGAATGGCTTGAACCAAACGCAATTTTCTTGCTTTGGAACGCTGTTTGACCCAGGGGGAGTAAACAACAATTACCCCGACAACCTGACCTCTGAAATCACCATCGCCCCAACAGGCGCAGCCACAGTTACCCTAACCTTTACAGCCTTCGACACAGAAGCAGGCTACGATTACCTTTTCATCTACGACGGAAGCACCGTAAATGCCCCCCTCATCGGACAATTCTCGGGAACAAATTTACCCAACGGTGGAAGCATTACCAGCTCAACCGGAGCAATCACCCTTAAAATGACCTCCGATGTATACGTTACCGGAGCTGGATTTATTTGCAACTGGGCCTGCACCATGCCCACTACACCTCCCACGGCCGACTTCCTTGCCACCTCCCTCCTTTCCTGCGACGGCTTAATTCAATTTACCGACCAAACCACCAACGGTGCCGTTTCTTGGGCTTGGGATTTCGGCGATGGAACCTCGTCCACTTTGCAAAATCCAAGCCACGACTATCAAACCGATGGGACCTATTCGGTGAAACTGCTGTCAACCAATTTTATCGGTTCCGATTCCATTGTTAAGGTAAATTACATCACCATCGACCGCCCAGATGTGCCCCAAACCAGCGGAAACATCAGCGTTTGTGTTCCCGATTCCGCCGTTTTAACAGCAACAGCCCTCGATGAAATCCGTTGGTACATGGCTCAAAATGCCACAACCCCCATATACACCGGCGACAGCCTTGAGGTGTACATTGCAGCTACCGATACCTTCTGGGTTGAACATGTGGAAAACCAACCCGTTTTAAATGTAGGCTCTCTGAACAGCGCCGCCAATGGAGGATTCCACAACAATTCAACGGTTCAATACCTTATTTTTAATGTCCTTCAACCCATCACCCTTAATTCCGTTTGGGTAAATGCAACTGGAGCCGGGAACCGCAGCATTATGCTTTGGGATGCCGCCGGAAACATGATCGATTCCCGATTTATCAATATTCCCGCCGGACAATCGCGGATTGCCCTCAATTTCAACCTGCAACCCGGCACCGGATACAGGCTGGGCGGCAGCGATATGGCCCTTTACCGCAACAATGCCAATGTAACCTACCCCTACACCTCGGCAGGCTTAGTAAGCATCACCGGGTCCTCTGCTGGAAATAATTTCTACTACTATTACTACGACTGGGAAATTCAAGCAAAACCCTGTATTTCTCCCCGGGTTCCTTTGGTCGCATCCCTGGATTCTATAACAGCCTCTTTTACCCAATCCGGCCAAGGATTAACCCAGAATTTTGTCTCAACCTCGAACGGTGCTTCTGCATTCCTTTGGAATTTTGGTGACGGAAATACCTCAACCCAACAAAATCCATCCCATACCTATGCGCAAGCTGGCAATTATTCGGTTTCTCTCATCGCTTTCCATCAAGCCTGCGCCGATACCGCCATAAATACCGTCAGCGTTCAAGTTATGGGAATGCCCCAAGAAGCGTCGCCCGCATTCGAGGCATACCCCATCCCATTTACCAACTCCTTATTCTTAAAATGGGCCCAACCCCTTGAAATCGCTGCCTGGGAATTGCTCGATGTAACCGGACGCCAAGTAGGTCTGTTTGAAGCAACTCAACAAGCCCCTCAAGAAATTCAAGGACTAGAAAACCTGAAATCGGGAATTTATTTTATCCGTGCAATAGGTAGCCATGGCAACACCCTAGCCCAGCAACGTTTAATTAAATGGTAAAAAAAACGGGAGCACTGCTTTGGGGTATTCTAGCTTGGATAAACGTAGAAACCAAAAGCAATGCTCAATGCATTTGGCCTGAAGTCAGCCCCGGAACCTACACCGATTCAGTACAAACAGTCCATTCCCGCTTTTTAAATCAGATTCAGGACATCCAAAAAAACCCCTGCCAGCCCGGTGGAATTGTCTTTACCGGAAGTTCCAGCATTCGAATCTGGAAAAATCTGGCCTCCGATTTCCCCGATTTACCCGTTTGCAACACCGGATTTGGAGGCTCTACCCTTCCCGAATTGATGCATTATTTGCCCCAATTGGTGCTAAATCAAAAACCCAAGGGCTTGGTTCTATACTGCGGCGAAAACGACATTTCCCTGCCCTACTCAACCGTCGCCGACATCGTTGCACAATTCCAACAACTCGTTGATAGCCTAAACCTTCAGCTTCCCTCTATTCCTATTTGGTACATTTCGGTAAAACCTAGCCTGCGAAGTCGTGCCTTTTTGGTGAAACAAGAATGCGTAAACCGCGAAATACAAGCCATTATCGCTGCACAGCATTCCCCCCGGTGGCACTACGTCGATGTTCGTACCCCAATGCTAAACCCAGAAGGGGAACCCCGACCCGATTTGTTCCTGCGCGACGGCCTTCACATGAACGAAAACGGATACAAAATTTGGCAAACACAATTGCAAAATCAAATTGCCCCTTATTGGCTACACAAATAGACTCAATAAAGCCTTTTGGAGGCCCTGCATCTCCCCATCCTACATTTTTATCCCCATTATTTTGGACTTGATGCCCTTCGGCTTTAGTCTGAAATGTACCTTTGGCTCGCATTAGCCCATGGATTTCCGAAACAAACCCTTTCAGTTTTTTGTCTTGTTTGTTTTGGGCATTACCTGGGGCAGCTCGTTCATTCTAATGAAAAAAGGCCTTCTCGCCTTTAGTCCTTTTGAAGTAGCCCGCTGGAGAATGGTATTCGGAGCCGCAATTCTGCTCCCCTTTGTGCTAAAATACAAGTCTCAAATCACCAAAAAAACCTGGCTGTGGCTCCTGGCCACTGGTTTTATTGGCAGTGGAATCCCCGCCGTTCTGTTTGCCGCAGGAATCACTCGGATTGATTCTTCCTTGGCTGCCATCATCAATTCTACCGCCCCCCTTTTTACCCTATTGGTCGGGCTGGCTTTTTTTCAACTTAAGGTAAACGGAAAAGGAGCATTGGGCATCTGTATTGGACTGGCCGGAACCGTTTTTCTTATCGCCTCCCAAAGAAAAATTCAAGCCGATCTCTCAACCCTGTTTTTCGCGTTGATGCCTCTGCTTGGAAGCATTTGCTATGGATTCTCGACCAACATCATAAAATCAAAACTAAGCCACCAACCGGCCCTGGTTATTTCGGGCGGTGCATTGTTTGTTGTGGCCCTGCCCGCCCTGATCTCCCTAGGCCTAGACGGCAGCGTATCCCTGCTGTTTACAGACCCCAAAAGGCAAGAAACCCTTATCTATATTGTCGTTTTGGGTGTGGTCGGAACTGGACTTGCTGTTCTGGTGTTCAATTATTTAATTAAACACACCACTGTGCTCTTCGCCGCTTCGGTAACCTATCTTATTCCCGTCTTTGCTCTAATCTGGGGCTGGATTTTAAATGAAGACCTAAACCCTTCCGTCTTTATTGGAATGGGAATTATTCTCCTGGGTGTTTTCTTGGTCAACAGAAAAAAGAAAACCTGATTTTTAAGCCGGATTTCGTTTCTGTTTTTTTTCTATTTTTGCGCGGGAAATCTAGAAAGCTAGGGATGGCTTCTGTGTATGGTATCGTCTTGTTCTGATTTTTAATATCAGATTTCAAAAGCTGCAAGATAGCTCTATCGGTGCTGGATAGGTTCCCCTAAAACCAGTGTATGCACCCATTTAAATACATAAAAAAAAGGAATGCATGGTCCTTGAAGCGCTTCCCTAAGGGAAGCAAAATCCACTTCAAGCTACGCACATAAAGCCCTTTATGGTTAAGAACTCAAAACACCTAATTACCCCCCACCACAAACAGCATTATTTATGGATTTGTCCTGGCTAACCTTTCTCCCCATCAGCCAAGTTTACGACGACTTAGGCCGCTTAATTAAGTACAACTCGGCCCACAAAGACTTGTTGCTGCGCGAATTGCGCCGAAACATCAAAGCCTTTAAATCGGCTCAACGCTCAACATTCATCGACTACGATAAGCTGCTCACGTTGATGCAGACCCAAGCCTTTGAAAACGCCATCGCCGACAGGTATCCATTTTCAAAAGTAAAACGCGGGCGCATCGAGGCAAAGCACGTTTTTGATAAGCGCAACGTCCGGTATATTGGCAAATCGGCCGGCTGGATGTTCAAAAACATTGATGGCAAAATCACCGAATTGCGCGACCTTCAATCCCTTGTAGGCAAGCTAAACAGCGCCAACGGCACCAACATCGCCCTGCACTTCACCAATTTGTTTTATAAAATGAAACTGCTGGCCGATTTCATCGGAAAAACGGATTGATTTTTTTTCTTTTTTGGGGCGGGCAATCGGGCTTTCTCCGGTAGTCCGCGGCCAAAAGCCAAAGCCCCAGCGGCTTTACGCGGGCTCCTAAAGTCGCCTGCGCAGCTCGCGGGGCTTTGGCTTTTGTCCTTGCGTGCTACCCGGTTCAATCCCGCCCGCTTGGCATCCGTAACAATTAGGAACACCGAAAGTACAGCGCAAAAAAAAAGGCAACTCTTAGGTTGCCTTTCTATATATTGGGTTGGGTTCTAAAACTACTTTATTGCCCCTCTTCACCGCCCTTCTTCACACGCGATACGTGCTGTTTGTAACGGGTATTGAACTTGTCAACCCGACCAGCGGTGTCAATCAACTTCATTTTACCCGTAAAAAATGGATGAGAAGTGTTCGAAATCTCTACTTTGAACAAAGGATACTCGTTGCCATCTTCCCAAGTAACCGTTTCTTTGGTCGGTACACATGAACGCGTAACGAAAGAATAGTCGTTTGAAACGTCTTTAAATACAACCATTCGGTACTCTTGTGGGTGAATTCCCTCTTTCATAATGCATTCTTTTCGGTTGCAAAGATATAGCTAAACCATTAAAAAACAAATCAATTTACTTAATTTATGTCCTTCAACGGTTTTAAGGCAAGAAGGCGGCGCCCAGCATGCGCTGTATCCAAGGAGTGTCGTGCTTTAGTATGGGATTGGCTCGAAATTCGTGTGCGGTAGTAGCGTAGATGTTCAACCAGCCTAAGCCCTTGTCTTGTTCTGCATGAATATGTTCAGCCTCTCCTACAAAAATGTCGAAGGCTCGAACCAAAACCAAGCGTTTCCGGTTCCTCAGATCCAAAGCCAAGTCGTTCTCTAATTTGCCCACAAACCCCGCTGCTTTATCTAAAGAACATCCAGTAGCGTTGACCCCTGGGAACACGCCCAATACAATAAGTTGGGGTTGCGGCAGCATCCATTCGGCCCTCAAAGGCTGTCCATGGGCAAGCCAGTCCTTAAAAAAGCGACTTCCGCCTTCCAAAACACAAACCTGTTCTATTTCGGTTAAAGGCCGTTGGGCGGTATAAAACCACAATCGCGTATCGGCAGCCCAAGAATCGGGGATCCATTTACTGCAATCCATGGCCAATCATCTCTGCAATATCCAAGACCTGTACTTCGCTTTCTTTGTTCAAGTGTTTAATTCCGTCGCTCATCATGGTATGGCAAAACGGACAGCCCACCGCGATAATTTGGGCTCCAGTTTCGACGGCCTGTTCTGCCCTTAAATGATTCACCTCTCCACTGCCTTTCTCGGCCTCTTTAAACATTTGTGCCCCTCCGGCACCACAACACAACCCCTGAGCTCTGCTCTTTTTCATCTCGGCCAAATCGGCATCTAAAGCTTCTAAAACGGACCTGGGCGCCTCGTAAATATCGTTTGCACGGCCCAAATAACAGGAGTCATGGAACGTTATTTTTTTGCCTTTAAAGGCGCCTCCGCTTACCCTTAATTTCCCTTCATCGATCAAGCTTTGAATCAGGGTTGAGTGGTGCACCACTTCGTAATGTCCACCCAAATCGGGGTATTCATTTTTCAAGGTATTGAAACAGTGGGGGCATCCGGTTACCACTTTTTTCACCCCGTATCCATTCAATACCTGAATGTTTTGGAAAGCCATCATTTGAAACAAAAACTCGTTTCCAGCCCGTTTAGCCGGATCGCCGGTGCAGGATTCCTCCTCGCCTAAAATGGCAAAATTCAGTTGGGCATGCTGTAAAATTCGAGCAATTTGATGCGTTACCCGCTTTGCTCTATCGTCAAAGGAGCCTGCACATCCCACCCAAAAAACAACATCAGGCACCTTGCCTTCGGCGGCCAATTCGGCCATACTAGGTATCGGTTTGTTGGTAATATCCACCTTG
>Ga0247843_1001627_pt1 | contig 44444 bp, 40 predicted proteins | sample LaCruzMarch2017__FD_192420 | JGI IMG/M metagenome (GOLD analysis project Ga0247843, IMG submission 192420) | Freshwater microbial communities from meromictic Lake La Cruz, Castile-La Mancha, Spain - LaCruzMarch2017_8m | ecosystem: Environmental > Aquatic > Freshwater > Lake | place: Spain...
CGCCCTCAAGAAGCGGCCTAGGAGCCCGATCAGCAAAACAACCGGGGGTGACAAAATCCTTGGAGAATTAAGGTGACCGAATCGCTGGCGAATCTCAGTGAAAATTTAGTTTTTTGGCTTTTACCTGCTAGCCCCTAGAACATCGACTTCTTATTCGCGATGTTCGTGAGCAAGGTCACAGCCAGCATACAGCTCAGCATAAAGGAACCCCCGTAGCTCATGAACGGCAACGGCACGCCCACGATCGGCATGATCCCGGTGGTCATTCCCATATTGATGAACACGTGCCAGAAAAAGAGCGCAGTGAGGCCATAGGAGAAGAGCATCCCGAACTTGTCATTCGATCCGTAGGCGATCTTGAGCGCGTTCGCCAGCAGGATCAGGTAGAGCACGAGCAGCACCAGAAAGCCGAGAAAGCCGTGTTCTTCGCTGAACACGGAGAAGATGAAGTCGGTGTGGTGCTCGGGCAAGAAATTCAGCTGGCTCTGCGAGCCCTTCTTATAGCCCTTTCCCAGGAACTGGCCGGAGCCCACCGCAATCATCGATTGAATGGAGTTGTATCCTGCGCCGCGGGGATCGCTCTGTGGGTTGATGAAGGTGATGATGCGCTGGCGCTGGTAGTCTTTGAGCACGAAGAAGTAAGCGGTGGGCAGGAACACGAGCATTCCGGCAAAGATCATAGCAAGCAACTTCGGGCTGATGCGCACGAACATCATCATGCTCGCGCTCACGGCTAAGATGATCATCGCGGTGCCCAGGTCGGGCTGAGCCATCACCAGCAGCACGGGAATCAGCACGAGCAGAATCGGGATCATGAGGCTCTTGAGGTCGTACCACTCGCGGTACTGGTCGTCGTGGAAGTACTTGGCGAGGGTCCAGGCGATCGTGATCTTCATGAACTCAGATGGCTGTATCGAGAACGCACCGAAGCCGATCCAGCGTTTGGCGCCGAGCACGCTTTTTCCGATCAGCAAAACGGCCACGAGCAGAAGAATATTGGCTGCGTATGCTATGTAGGCGAAGCGCTCGAGAACCCGGTAGTGCACGAAATACACGACACCGCAGCCAATCGTGCCAATGGCGGCCCACACTGCTTGTTGCTTCCAGAACTGTGCCTCGTGGCCCTGGCTGGAAAACGTAGCGCTGTAGAGATTCACGATGCCGATGGCGATGAGGCAGATCATCACCCAGACGGCGTTCAGGTCGTATTTCGAGCTGCCAACTTCTTCCGTGCCGAGTGTTGCCATTATTCGTCTCCGCTTTCCGCAGGTTCGGCCGCTTGCTGCGCCTTATAGCTCGCGGCTTTTTTCTTCCAGTAATTTGATTTGGCTTCTTTGAGGGCCTCGTCGGAATACTTCTGAGGATCAAGCTTCTGCAGATAACGTTTGATCACAGCCATAGCGATAGGGGCCGCGGCGGTTCCGTGACAGCCGTGCTCGACCACCACCGAAACTGCGATCTTTGGATCGTCGACCGGGGCGTAGGCGATGAAGAGACCGTTGTTACGGAACCGGCGCTCCATGTGCATGCAGTCGAGGTTCCGGGTTTCGTTTGTATACTTAACCACCTGCGCGGTGCCCGTTTTCCCTGCGGCTTCTATTCCCGGAATCATCGAGCCGTGCGCGGTTCCACTGTCGTGGTCGAGCACCAACTGCAGGCCCTTGCGTACGAGGCGTACGGTATCGGCGGAGAACTTAGTCTTGTGGATTACCTCGGGCTCCGATTTGTCCAGAACAGAACCGTCCTGGCCCTCGACATACTTCAGGAGTCGTGGCCGGTAAACGGTGCCGCCATTGGCGAACGACGCCACCATGTTCGCGAGCTGCAGCGGCGTTGCGGTAAGTGCGCCCTGGCCGATAATAACGGAGAGGGTTTCGCCCGGATACCAGTCGGCGTTCTGTGCGCGCTTTTTCCAGGCCACGTCGGGCACGAGGCCTGGGATCTCGCCTGGAAGCTGAATGCCGGTGCGTGCTCCGAGGCCGAGGTCGCGTGCGTAGCGAGCGAGCACGTCGATATCGAGATGCGTGCCCAATTTGTAGTAGTACACGTCAACGGAGCGGAAAAGGCTCTTCACCACGTCGGTAGGACCATGACCGCCCTTTTTCCAGTCGTGGAATGTGTGCGAACCGAACTTGAAAGTGTAGCCGGCATTGATCACGAGATTCTCGTTGATCAGGCCTTCTTCCAGGCCCGCGATCGCGCTGACCATCTTAAACGTGGAGCCGGGAGAGTAGTGGTCGAGAATCGTCTTGTCTCGCAGGGGCTTGTCTTCATTCGTAGAGAGCTGCTTCCAGTATTGAGGCGTGATGCCCACGGAAAATTCAGCGGGATCGAAGCTCGGCCAGGAGAGCATCGCGAGCACTTCGCCGTTGTTGGGGTCGATAGCCACCACGGCGCCTTTTTTGTTCTCCTTCTCGAAGGATTCGGCGGCGGCGTGCTGGAGGTCTTCGTCGATCGTAAGGATAATGTTCTTGCCGGGCTCCGCCGGTTTGGGCGGGATCTCGTAGACACTTTTATTTTGTTCGGAGCGGTCGTTGAGCACCTTCTTGCGGCCGAAGGCGTCCACTTCCACGTATTCCACGCCGTCCACCCCGCGCAGCACGTTCTCCCACTGCATCTCGAGGCCGGATTTGCCTAAGCTATCTCCCTGCAGATAGGGGCGCTTGGCGTTCTTGTTCACACGCGGAAGCTCGTCGGCATCGATCTCGGCGATATAACCGAGCAGGTGAGAGCCGATGATCCCGTTCACGTTGGTGCGGCGAATGCCGGTAGCCACTTCCACGCCGGGCAGCGAGAGCTTCTCCATCTCGATAAGGCTCACTTCGTCCATCGTGAGGTTTTTCTTTACCACCACGCTCTGGAAGCTCGGCTGGTTTCGGGCCTTCAGAAGCGCCTCGTTGATTGTCTTAGGGGGCGTGCGCAGGATGCGCGAAAGTTTCTCGATCGTATCTTCGCGCTGCTGGAGCGAGGCCGCACGGAAATATTGCGGAGTGATCGTGACGTTGAAGGTGGGGTGATTGTCGAGGAGAATGCGACGATCGCGGTCGAATACCATTCCGCGGGGTGCTTCTATCTTGATTTTTTTCAGGCGATTCTCTTCGGCATCGCGCTTGAAGTCTTCTCCGCGCAAAATCTGGAGGTACCAGAGTCGCAGGAACAGGATCGACGCCATCACGATCAGTATTCCATAGAGGTACCTGAACCTGTCTTGATACGCCTGTAGCTGTTCGTTCTGGCCAATCATTGACTAGAACTCCTCTCCAGTAAGTTCCCGCGCTTCTGACTCACGTTCTACGTAAGTACGCTGATCCAATGAGCGCACAAGGTTGAAAACGGGCCGCGCGAACATCCCGAGCGAAAGCAGGAAGGGCAGCATGTACTCGAGAGAGCTTCTCCAGGAGTTGCCAAGGATCCCATAGCGCTGAGCGAGCACAAAAAACGCGATCTTCCACACAATACCGCCGGCCACCGCGAGGATGATCGAAGAAAAAGTAGTCGCCACCAGGAACATCTCCTTAGTGAACAGGATCGCGAGGAAAACGGCGAGGTAGCAGGCCGTAAGAATGCCGGTCGGCGCGCCGGAATGGATCTCGGCCACCCTGCCAATCATGATGATGAGAAGAGAGCCCTCGAGAAAACCGCGATGCAGGCTAAGGTAAACCACCACGAGCAGCAACAGATCCAGCTCGAGCCAGGAGAGGGCCGCGAGCTTGAGTGCTACCGATTGCAGCGCCGAAAACAGCAGACAGAGCACGATCACGAGGAAAAAATTTAGTACACGGTAAAGCTCGTGGATCATTGGGCCGCCGGCGCGGGCGCGGGGGCCGCCTTTACTTTTGGCTCCGCTTTGGGCGATGGGGCGGATTTTGCTCCGCGGGAATCTTGCTTAGGCTGCTTGGCGGCTTCTTTCTCTTTTGCATCGTCGAGCGTGGCTATCTCGAGCGGCATTTTGGGCGGATCGATCACAGTTACTTCTTCGAGGCGGTTAAAGTCGGCTGCTGGCACCACTTCTACGCTCTGGCTGATGCCGAAATTTTTCTTCTTTACCGCGATCACTTTCCCGATTGTGAGGCCTTTCGGAAAGAGTCCGCCGATACCGGAGCTTACGATCAGGTCGCCTTCTTGAACATCGTCGGTGCGGCGGAGATACTTCATCGCCAGGCTGTTGCCACCTAAGCCTTCCACCACACCTCGCACGCGATTGCGTTGGAGCAGAGCATCGATGGCGGAGGAGGAGTCGAGCAGCGAGAGCACATCGGAGAATTCCTTGCCGGCGCGGATCACTCTGCCTACGACTCCCTCAAGAGAGATCACCGCCATGCCGGCCTCCACTCCGTTTCGGGTTCCCTTATTGATGCGGATCATGCGGAACTCGGGGCTGACGTCCTGCGCGATCACCTGTGCCACTACCTTTTTGCCTTCCAGCGGTGCATTGAACTCTACGAGCGCTTTCAGGCGAGCGTTTTCCTTGGCAACCTCTTCAAAGGCAGCGATCTCATTGAGTAGCTTGCGGTTTTCGAGGGCGAGCCCTCGGTTGTTGCTCTGAGTATTGAGCAAGAGAAGGTAGCTCTGGAGAGAGTCCCAGCTGGTTTCGATCACCCAGCGAATGCTGGTCTGCACTGGTGCGCTCACGGCAATGGCCGCGCGATCAAACCAATGAAAGTCGGCCGGGCGTTTTCCCCCTGCGTTAAGCGCAATCACTGGAACGATCACGAGCACCAAGGTGGCCAAGTAGTGGCGGTACTCTTTGATAATGTTCCACATTCGTGTTACGAATTTTACCTCCGGTAAAGCACTGAATACAAAGGAAAAACAGCCCATATGATGAAATACATGCGCGACCATTTAGGAAAGACTTTCCTCTTCATCATCGTAGGCTTGATCGCTCTGGTTTTCGTAATTAGTGGAGTGTTCACTGGAAACGCCCCTATGGGGCGCGTGGGAGACGTAGCGACGGTGGGAGGCGAGCGTGTAACGATGCAGGAGCTACAGCAGGCGGTAGAGCGCGATATGCAGAACTACAAAGCCCTCGGCATGGATCTCCCGCCCGAGCTGGTCGACAATATCCGCCAGGGTACTCTGCAGAACCTCGTGAACAACAAGCTCATGCTTGTGGAAGCCAAGCGCCTCGGCATCTCGACCAGTGACAAAGAGATCAAGGACGAGATCCAGAAGATGCCCTATTTTCTCGACAAGAAAACACAGAAATTCGACGTGCAGCTTTACCGCAACCTCCTGCGCGAAAATAACCTGTCGACAGGTCAGTTCGAAGACAATGTGCGCGAAAGCCTTACCCACCAGCGGGTAGTGAAATTTCTCGAGAGCCGGGTTCGTGTGACTCCTCAGGAAGTAGAGCGCGAATACAAGCTCGCCAATGAAACCCGCAACCTGGAATTCGTGCGCTTCAGCCGTGAAGACGCGATCAAGAAGATGAGCGTTACCGATAAAGAGGTAGACGCCTTCCTCGCCGACAAGAACAAGGAGCCTCAGGTAATGGGCTTCTACGCTTCCAATTCCGCGCGTTACAACAAGGAAGAGCAGGTTTGTGCCCGCCACATCCTCAAGCGCTCTGACCCCAAAGACACCTCGAAGACCGCGCCCGCTTCGTTCATCGACCTGAAGCCGACTCCCGCGAACTTTGCCAAGCTCGCTGAAAAGAACTCTGACGACCCAGGCAGCAAGGTAAAAGGCGGCGATCTCGATTGCTTCCCTAAGGGCGCGATGGACAAAGCCTTCGAAGCCACTGCCTTCAGCACTCCCGTGGGTAAGGTGAGTGAGCCAGTGAAATCCGCCTTCGGCTGGCACTATATCTACGTTTACAAAAAGAACGAGGCCGTGAATCAGAAACTCGATGCCGTAAAGCGCGAGATCGCGACCGAGCTTCTGAAAAAAGAGCGACTCGACGAGCTTCGTAAAATCAACTACGCCTCCGCCGCCGAAGTGATGAAGAGCTGGCCCCCGAAGGGCGTCGACACCACGGGCCCTTTCAACAGCCTCGAGGGCATGCTGCCCAAAATCGGAACGGCCCCTGAAATCCTGAAAGCCGCCTTCGACCCGAACGCCAAGATTCAGACCGAGCCACAGCAGTTCGAAAGCCAGGGCGGCGTAATCGTAGCGAAGGTGAAAGAGCGCAAGAGTGCCGACATGAGCAAGCTCGATGCGGAAAAGGACAAGCAGCTCCAGACCCTCAAGGAGCGCAAGTTCCGTGCTTTCATCCCAGCCTGGCTCGAAGATGTGAAGAAGCGTACGAAGGTTTCGTTCAACTCTTCGGTAGTGGGAGCGATGTAGTTACACGCTCGCGAGTTCGCAGATCCTTCAGCCGATCAGCCGCAGGACTGATCCTTTAGGGCAGCCGCAGGACTGATCCTTTAGGACAGCCAAAGGATTGGGGACCATCCATATAGGTGTCAAATCCTTAGACAGCGTGTTTCTTCCCGGATACGGGCAAGCCCTCGATATCAGGCGCCGGCAGCGGTGGCATTGAAACTGCAAATGTGGGGTGCCAGCCTAACAGCGGGCAGCCGCTCCAGCTACGACGGCATTTGAAAACAGGAGTTATCATCATGGCCACCAAGTTCCTTTTACTGCTCGCAGCCGCTCTGCTCTCGGCCCCCGCTGCAAATGCTGAAGTTAAGGTTCCTGCAGCTTATGAACAGCTTACCGCGGTTCCCCAGAAACCCGGCCAGGCGCCTCGTCTCCTGAACGGCGTTTCCGATCTCTCAGTACGTGAAAGCAGCCACCGCGAGAAGCTGCCCATGCAGCTCGATGGTGCGCTGACGAAGATCAAACGAGCGAAGTACGCCCCCAAGCGCCAGCGGATCGAGAAGCTCCCCATCGCTCGTTCGGCCAAGGCGGAGAAGAAAGCCTCGGCCCGCAAGATCGTGCAAAAGACCGCCCAGAAGAGCAAAGTGAAGACCGTATTCGTGGGCCAGGCCAAGAGCTTCGAAGAGAATCTTCCTATGCCTGCCGGCACCAAGCCTGCCGCGCAACCTTCCGCGCGTTTCGATAACGAAGCGCTCTAGCTCAACTTTCTGAGTGACTCTCGATCGGGTTTCCCGTTTTTCAGACGGGGAACCTTTTCCATTTCCAGCTTCCAGGCCGGCCTGAGCTCTGGAGACAACAGCTCCGCCGCCCGCGCATCCACAAGGCGCGCCAGCTCTTCCCTGGTCAACGTACAGGACGCTTCACGCGCGTAAGCAAGCGCGGCCCGTTCTACGCCGGAGAGAAGTTTCGGAAACACAAGGCATTCGCGGAGCTCGGGCATTCCGGTAAATGCGGCCTCGATCAGCATCGGTGCCACTTTACGGCCGCCGAGGTCGATCAGCTCGCGGGTTCTGCACTGGTGCCGGAATCCTCCGCTAGTGCTCGTGAAAATATCGCCGGTCGCGAACCATTCAGCACGTGCTGTGAATTCTCCTTTGGTCGCGTATCCCTGAAAAAGCTGCTCTCCCCGCAGCAGCAGCTCGCCGTCGCTCGCGAGCTGAATTTCCGCGCCAAGGCTTTTGCCTTCGAAAAGCACCGGGCCGGCGGCCTCGGTCATCCCGTAGATTTCAAGCAGAGTCTTGCCGGTTTCCACCAGGAACCTTCGCTTCAGCTCTTCCCCCAGCGGCGCGGTGAGGGAGACAGTCTGTTCTTGATAGCCGGCGCCAAAGCCGGCGCACAGGAGCATTTCAGCCAGGAATGGATTCAGCGTGAGCAGCTCTACACCGAGCTCGCCAAAGAGTCCCGAGGCCTCCGAGCCCCAGTCGAGCAGAGGCTCTGCGCTGATGAAGATATCTGTGCCTCCGCGCGCCGCGGGCAGAAGGCATTGAAATGCGACGCCGGCCATTCCCCAGGGAGCGAGCAAGCAGGCGGTAGGCTTGCTGCCGGGAAACGTTTTTGCGAGCTGGTTTGCGCTCGTGAGCAAGGAGGTTTCTGAATGAAAAACGGCTTTGGGTTCGCCGCTGCTTCCTGAAGTGAAAAGCGCGAGCACCGAGCCAGCGGGCGGAATAGAGGGGAGCTGGGCAAGCAGGAGCTCCCTTTCCATAGGAGAGCTCGGGGGAAGCAGCACAAGAGGGATTCGCTGCGTGAGCGCGGAGAAGAGGGAGCCCCAGAGCGCCGGCACGGATGGGGCCTCGGCCACTAGGTACTGCTCCGAGTGGCGGAAGAGGCCGGTAAAAGACGAGGGCGGGCTGTACCGCTCGAGCTTTCCCTTTCTCCACTCATGGATCTTCAGGCTACGGCTGCGAGCCCCGAGAAGCGCGTAGAGCCCGGTGGTGACTTGTCCCATACGGCGGCCGCCCTATCTGTTGATCAGCGCGGCGATGTTACCCACGGTGAGAAAGCTTTTCCGCGAAACGTACAGAGCAGGCACTCGCACGCCGAATTCTTTTTCCACGAAGCCAAGGAGCGAGAGGTGAAGAAGAGAGTCCATCCATCCATCTGTGAAGAGGTCGCTTGAGGCGAGGATTTCTGGCACTCCGCCCTTCGCGTCGGGTCTTGCGTTCTTCAGAAACTGCGCGATCTTGTTTGAGGCTTCGCTCATGCTCCGAGCTCCTTGATCTTCGCATTTTCCGGCACGTAGATTCGGTAAATACTTTTTTCCTGCGCGTATTTACGGAAAATTTCGGTGAACTCTTCAAGGGGGCGAAAATTAACGTCACCGCTGAGCCGGTCGTAGCTCTCCACGAAGATCGTGGTTTCCTCGTCGGAGAGGCTGCCGAGATTCGGCTTCACATAGTTGGAGAGGCCCTTTCCGCTCGCGGCTTCGAAATAGTCGATGCCCTTTTCTTTCAGCTTCGCCTTGAACTCCATGGCGCGCTTACTCTTGCCAGGGTCGCCCACGCTCTCGTGCCATTCCACGGCTACTTTGTAATGTCGTCGGCGCAGGATGCGCTCAGCCCAGGTATTGCCATTGCCCGCGTCGCGCCGGAGGTGCTCATAGAGCACGGAGTCGTCACAGCGGATATATTCTTCGATGTCGGCGGGAACGGTGAAGGAGCAGTTCTCGGAGTGGAGATACTTTTCCATCATCTTCTCGTAGCACACGCTCTTGTGGTGCAGGTATACCATCAGGAACATGTGGTAGCGGGAGAGCAGGAAATCCTCGAAAGTGTAGATGGCTCGCTCACTCAGGGCGAGGTGGGCTGTCTGCAGTTTGCTGGTCGCGCCTTTGGCGCTCTTTTCGATGAATACACTGAGATTGGTGAGCAGCCAGTTGGCGTCGAATTTTCCATAGCTAACGCCGGTATAATAGGAGTCGCGCTGAAGGTAGTCCATGCGGTCGGCGTCCATCTCGCTGGAGATAATCTGGTGGAGCACCTTGCGAAAGCTAACGCCGCGGTCCTTGAAAAAGTCGTCTTTTTCTTTAAGGGAGAGGTTCATCACGCAGGCGATATGCCAGGGCGTGAAGCCGAACTTGGCGAAGTTCTTCTCGAGCACAGGCGTGAGCGAGCTCTCAAGGATAATCTTGAGCGTGTAGTCCTCATGGGAGGCCTGTCGTTTCTGGTCTTTGCCACTAACCTCAGGTGGCAGATTCAATTCTGAGACCGGAGGCATCGCGTGTTCGATCGCATGAGAAAAAGGGCCGTGGCCGATGTCGTGCAGCAGGGCTGAGACGCGGGCGAGGTAGTAGAAGTGGTGGAACACTTCCTGGCTGGAAAAGAAGTGGTTCTTGAAAATTGCCTGAAAAGCCGAACCCGCCAGGTGCGAAGCGCCAATGGAATGGATATAGCGGTTGTGCACGGCGCAGGGATAGGCAAACTCAGAAAAGCCAAGCTGCTTGATATTGCGCAGGCGCTGGAAGGCGGGGGAGTCGACCACCGCGATTTCCCAAGGGTAAAGCTCGATGGGGCCGTGAATCACGTCGCGCACCTCGGTGGTTTTCACGTAACCTTTGCGGGGAATGCTGCTGGAATGGCGAGGATTGTCGAGCATAGTTAATTCCAAGGATCTTCGTGAACACCGCCGCGGTGGTTGATGTAGCGGGCCAGCACGAATAGTGCATCGGCGAGCCGGTTGAGGTACTGGATCACGAGTGGGGGAACAATCTCGCCGCTTTCCACGAGGGCGATCACTTCTCTCTCGGCGCGCCGGCATACAGTGCGTGCGAGGTGCACATGGCCGCCCAGTACGGTTCCGCCCGGGAGGATAAAGCTCGTCATCGGCTGCAGGTGCTTTTCCCAGTTGTCGATCTGCGTTTCCATTTCAATCACGCGGTTCTCGTCTACGTGAGTGCGCTCTTGCCGTGACCCTGCAAATGGCTCTTCGCCTTTAGAGGCCCGGAGCGACGCGTCTTTGGAAGCGAGCCATGAGCCAAGGGCGAAAAGATCTTTCTGCACCTGGAGCAGCCAGCGGGTTTCCTCTTCCAAGCCCAGCTTTTCTTTGCGGCAGAGCGAAACGCAAAGCCCAAGGCCGGAGTTTAGCTCGTCGAGGGTTCCGTATGCGGCCACGCGTCCATGAGTTTTGGAAACGCGCTCGCCGCCGAACAACCCGGTTTGCCCTTTGTCGCCTGTGCGGGTATAGATCTTCATAGTTACGTTTTACCTCTAGCCACTCGTTTAGGAAAGAAATCGCAATGCGTCATCTCGCTCTCGTTGCCTTCCTCGCTCTGCTCGCCGGTTGTTCCTCCTCTAAACCCGCGCCATCCTCCCCCTCACATACCGCTCCGGAAGTTGATCCGAGCCGCTACGACCAGCTCGTGATCGTAGGAACCAATGATTTTCATGGCTACCTGCGCACAGTAGAAAGCGACCTGGGGGGCGAAAAGGTGCTGATCGGCGGCGCGGAGTGGTTCGCGGGGTACGTGAACATCCTCGAGCGCAAATATGGCGACAGCCTGATCCTGCTCGACGGCGGCGATATGTGGCAGGGCACCATCGACTCCAACATGTTCCTGGGCAAGAGCGTTGTGAGCTTCTACAACTTGTTGCCCTACAGGGCGGTGGCGGTAGGTAATCACGAGTTCGACTACGGCTCCGGCGGCGGCTCAAGCAAAGACGATCTCGCCGTTCTCAAAGACAATATGGCCCGCTCGAATTTTCCCTACGTGCAAGCCAATATCTTCTGGAAAAAAACGGGGAAGCAATGGCGCGAGAAGAACCTGCAGCCCTCTGTGATCGTGAAAGCCGGCGGTTACAAAGTGGGGATCCTCGGCCTCACCACTACCAGCACTCCCGGAAAAACCCTCCCGCAGAACGTGGAGCCACTCGAGTTCCGCGACTTCGTGCAGCCCACGCTCGACGAAGCAAAAGCTTTGCGGGCACGCGGCGCTGATGTCGTGCTAATCGCTACACATGAGGGCGAAGGCAAGCCTGGCGACCCTCTCTACCGGCTTCTGAACGCGCTTCCCAAAGGCACGATCGACGGTGTGGTAGCTGGCCACACCCATACGGAAGTGCACAGCTTTGTAAACGACGTGCCCGTGATCGAATCGAAAACGCGCGGGGTTTATTTCGGGCGTTTCGATCTCTACATCGACAAAGAATCCCGCAAGGTGGAACCAAAGCTTACGCACATTCACGAGATGCATTGGATCTGTGGCACCTGGTTCAAAAATGAGGAGCACTGTGACCAGAAAGGCGTAAAGGACGCGATCGCTGCCGGGAAAGTGAAAGTGGAAGAGGTACTGCCTCTGCGCCCGGCAGTTTATGAAGGCGAAGAAGTGAAGCCTGATCCGAGCGTGCAGGGTGCGCTCGCGCCTTTTTTTGCTCAGGCCGACCGCAAGCGCAAAGAGGTTCTTGGTGCTGCCACCGTCGATTTCGACTGGTATCCCACGGGTGAAAACCAGATGGGCACGCTTATTCTCGACTCTTTCCATTATCGTTTCCCGGAAGCCAAAGTTGTACTGATGAACGGGGGAGGCATCCGCCGCCGTCTGTTCAAGGGGCCGATCACCTATGGCGATCTCTATGAGGTGAGCCCGTTCGACAACTACGCCGTTCTGGTGAAGGTAACCGGCAAGCAGCTTCGCGAGATGCTCAAGACGCTGACTTCGGGTACGCATATGGTGCCTGCCGTAAAGGGCGTGCAGGTGCATTACTTCGATGGCGAAGACCCCGCCTTCGACCGCGACGTGAATGGCGACGGCAAGAAAGAAAAGTGGGAACGCGATCGCCTCGATCCGAAACGCGGTCTCGTTTGGGAAAGCACCGGCAAGCCCGTGAGAGACGATGAAGAGTTCACGCTCGCTACGCTGGATTACCTGGTAGCGGGTGGCGACAATCTCGCCCACGTGTTCAAGGATATTCCTTCGTCAAAAAGAAAGTATTTCCAAGCAGGCCCTCGCGACCTGATGGCCGAATACCTGAGAAAACATCCTGGGATTGCCCTGCCCCGGAAAGATGTAACCCGCCTATTCCCCGTGAAGGGTGCGGGAGCGTCCGAGCGCCACTATCACTAGGCGGCTCGACTTTGGGGATTTTTCTTCGCCTTAGCATTCGCTAAGAGGCCACGTTAAACTTATGGGATGAAGGCTTCCGAACTTCTCCATAAGCAGATCAAAGACGAATACGAGAAACAGAACCGCATCCTGAGCTTTGAGGAGTACCTCGAGCTAGTGCGTGCGGATCCCGTAAAACAAACGCGCTCTTCGGCTCAGTACATCACCGACATGATGGACCACTTCGGCCGGGAAGGGCGCCGCTTCAAGCTCTTCGACCAGGACTTCGCTGATCCCCGCTTCCGCCTCATCGGCCAGGAAGCCGTGCAGGAGAGCATCTATCACATTCTAAAATCCTTTATTCGTGAAGGGCTCAACAACAAGCTCGTGCTCCTGCACGGCCCGAACGGCTCGGCCAAGAGCTCGATCGTTTCCTGCCTCATGCGCGGAATGGAAGAATACTCCGTGCATGCGAGCGGCGCTGTTTACCGCTTTCACTGGGTGTTCCCCGCTGACCGGTTCGGGAAACCCGGCCTCGGGCTCGGGCGCGATGGCAGCACCAAGGAAGACGACTCGATCCTCAGCTACGCCAAGCTTGCCGACACCGAGATCGCCGCGCGCATTTCCTGCGAGCTGCGCGATCATCCGCTTTTCCTCGTGCCGCAGAATCAGCGCAAAGATTTCCTCAAAGAGCTTAACCTCCCTAAAGATTTCATCCTCTCGGAATACATTCAGAAAGGCGACCTCTCGCAGAAGAGCAAGAAGATCTTTGAAGCCCTGCTCCGCTCGCACAAGGGCGACTATAAAAAAGTGCTGCGCTATGTGCAGGTGGAGCGCTTCTATATTTCGAAACGCTACCGCGATGCTGCCGTCACGATCGAGCCGCAGATGCATGTGGACGCTACTGCCCAGCAGATCACCATGGATCGCTCTGCGAGCATGTTGCCGTCGAGCCTGCAGTTCCTTTCGCTTTTCGATCTCCACGGCGACCTCGTAGATGGCAATCGCGGTGTCGTGGAGTACAATGATCTCCTCAAGCGCCCGATCGACGCTTTCAAATATCTTCTCACCACTACCGAGACGGGCACCGTGAGTATCGGCGGCACCACCGCCTTCATTGATTCCCTGCTGATCGGCACCTGCAACGAGGCTCAGCTCGACGCGTTCAAGGAGTATCCGGATTTCCCGAGCTTCCGCGCGCGCATCGAGCTCGTGCGCGTTCCTTATCTGCTCGACTACAAAAAAGAAACGCAGATTTACCAGACGCAGGTAAGGCGCCTCGCGGGCGACCGCCACGTGGCTCCCCATACCTTGGAAAGTGCCGCTCTCTGGGCCACTCTCTGCCGCCTCAAAAAGCCAAATGCTTCGCACTACCCCGGCAATTTCGCCTATCTCGTGAATTCCATCACACCGATCGAGAAGGCCCGCCTCTTCGCCGAAGGCATAATGCCTTCTCGACTAAGCTCAGAAGAGCGCAAACTGCTGAAAAGCTACCTCGACGAGATCCGCCAGGAATACGCCGGCGTGCCTTATTACGAGGGCCGTGTGGGCCCGAGCCCGCGCGAGATGAAAATCATCCTGTTTAATGCGCTCGAGCGCAACGACAAGGGAATTCTCTCCCCGCTCGGTCTCTTCGCCGAGCTCGAGGATTTCGTAAAACGCACTTCTGAATACGACTATCTCCGCGAAGACGTGGTCGAGGGTTACCACGACTGCCGCGCCTTCATTCAGACGAGTCGCGACCTTTACCTTGATAACCTCGACGGCGAGATCCGTTCCTGCCTCGGCGTGCACGACGAGAAGCAATACGAAACTTTCCTCAAGCGCTACATCATTAACGTGACCGCGCATCTTAAGAAGGAAAAGATCCGCAATCCGGTGACGGACCGTCTGGAGAACGCCGACGGAAGTTTAATGGACGAGTTTGAGAAAGTCGTGGGTGTGCTAGAAGACCGCGAGCATTTCCGCCAGAACATCATGACCCAGCTCGGTGTTTATGCCCTCGAGAATCCGGAAACCCCGCGCTCCTTAGACGGCATGAACTACGCGATCGTGTTTCCTGATTTAATGAAGCGCATCCGCGACCACTATATCGACGAGCACACGCAGCTCATGCGCCGCGTGCACGACGTGATTACGCTGTTCGAACAGCGGGGTGGGGGGCACGTGGCGTCTGATACCCGTACTCGCACCGTGGAGCAGATCGAAGCAGAAAAGCTCGCAGTGGCAATGATCGACAACATGAAGAAGAAGTTCGCGTACAACGACGTTTCAGCGCGTGAGGCGTTCGTTTACCTCTTTCAGAAGCGGTACTGAAGCGTAGCTTAGTAAACTACGTTAGTGGCCGTGTCGGTCGAGGAACCAGAAGAGTTATCCACCGTTTCATTGCGCCGCACGTTCGTGGGGGTAACGTCGAAGATTGGTGTGCTTACGGTCGCCACGCCCGAAGCGCTGAACTGCAGCTTCACGCCCGAATGCGACTGGTTGAACACAAGGCTGTCGTAGGCCACTTTGCCGTCGGCCGTGGTAACGTTTTTGCCGCCTGTAAGCGAGCATGGCTGCGGCGTAAGGCATCCGGCTTCGATCGCGAGACCACTGATCGTAAGCGGAGTGCCGCTTGCGTCGGTAACCTGTACTTCGATGCGAGGCACGGTAGCGCCCTGAGCTACGTTGCCGACGGGAGAAAGAATCACGAGCTTGGAGCCCGCTGGCGCGGTAGTGGTGTCGCTGGAGGAGCCACCAGTGTTTGTATAGGTGTAAGTGTAAACCGTATCCTTCGGCATATAGTTCGATGGATTGGCGTAGTATTCTTTCAGCTTTTTATCGTCTTGGTGTTTCTTGTAGGCGAAAATCGCCGCGCCCACGGCGGCTGCGCCGCCGACCACAAGGAGGCCGGTTTTCATTCCGGACGACATGCCCGTTTTCGGGGGAGGGGCTTCGTTCGGCTCGCGAGTATTGCTGCCTGGAGGTGGCTGTTGTTCCGGAGGCGGCTGTTGTTCTGGCGCTGGGCGTTCCGGGGCAGGCTGGCGGCGTCCACCAGCGAGATCGGTTGCATCGGGGGCTGGGCGCTCCGGAGCTGTGCGCTCCGGGGGCGGCTGACGGGGGGCACCCGCTAGATCGGTGGCATTGGGGCCCGGGCCGGGCGGAATTAACGGTGGGGCGCCGTCAGCTTTTCCGCAGTTCTTTTTGAGTACTTCAATCTTGGCTTTTTCTTTTCTTAGCTCTGCCGCCATCTCATCGGCTTTTTTCTTTTCCTTAATTGTCTGCAGCACCACGCTGGAATAGTGGCCATTCTGGTCAATCGAATTCGGGCTGGCGGGTTGGTCTACCGAGCCTTTGCCCCAGAGCATATCAAACTCATTCTTTAGCTCTGCTTCGACCTGGGGGGGTACAGGCTTTGCTTTAAGTTCAGTGCGATTTCTTTCGCGATTTACTCTTCGATAGTATTTGAACCGGTCGATGATCGAATCGTAGCGCTTACTATTTTCCGCAGTGCCGCCCTCAAGGCGAACCTCGATGAAGTTGGAGAGCTTCTTGTAGCTCTTCTCAGCCTCAGTATAAGCTTTGATCATTTCCTCGTCGGCACCAGAGCAGGCAGTGCTTCCGCCGCCAGTTTCCTTTGCCTTTTTTTCCTGCGCAAGCGCGAAGGCCTCTTGGTGCGTGCTAAAATCTCGTTTGGCCTGGCAAACCATGTAGACCACGCTGTTCTGGCCATAGATCTCGTCGAACATTTTATTGCGAGCGTCCATCGATAGGCGCAAGTCGGGCAACGCAGCATTGTGGTGGTGACTGAGTAGATCATGGCGCTGGCTGTGTGCATCAAGAATATTTTTCCGGCGCTCGGCCACGTAAGCGAGGAGAGCTTTCTCGTGCTCTGCTTTTTCGGTGGGGAACTTAAGGATACGTGCGCCTTGGCCGCCAGCAACCTCGCCGGTGTCGGGATCGCAAAGCGCATTTACATTCCCAACGGCGGCTGGTTCCGAAGCTGCGCGCCGAACGGGCCGCACCGGCAGGTCGCCTCCCGTGGCCACAGGCTCGCCCGCGGGGCGGGGTTCCGCGATCGCTGTTACCGGCAAAGAGCTGAATAGCAGCGCTACGAGGGAAACCTGGCTAATGAAGCGATGGGGGCGTCGCCTTGAATGCATATGAGGGGCCTTCCTAGTCTTGCTTATCGGCCGGGAAACCGAAAAAGGTTAGGATTTTACTGTAATGATATCAGTTGGTTGTATTTAATCTGCCTGCACTGCCAACACCTGAGCCCCGACAGATACGCTCTTCTTGTTCGCCCAAATTTATTCCTGTCGCGCGGCGCTCTTCTTGATAGTAAGTCTCCCTATTCACGATGGCCCGCGAGCACGAAACCACAGCCGATACTTATGTAGTCACCTGGACAGTCGAGCCAGGGGAGAGTGGGCAGCGGCTCGACCATTTTCTCAAAGAAAAATACCGCAAGCTTTCACGCTCGTACCTGCAGGACGCCATCAAGACCAAGCGCGTGACCCTGAACAAGGAGAGCTCCAAGGCCAGCCGGATCCTCAAGGTGGGCGAGAAGGTCTACGTGCAATCGACCCGAGGTAAAGAGCCCAAGGTAGACTTCAACTATACCGTGCTTTTTGAAGACGCCGACATCCTCGTGGTCGACAAACCGGGCAACCTTCCCGTGCACCCGACCGGCCGTTATTTCTTTCACACGCTGCTTACCCAACTGCGCGTGGAAAACGGCAACGAGGTGAACGAGAAAAAGGAATTCTGGATAGTGCACCGGCTCGACCGCGAGACGAGCGGAGTTCTCGTGATCGCGAAAAATCCCGCCGCCGCCGCCGACCTCACCTCGCAATGGGAGCGAAGAGAAACCTCGAAAGAATACCTCGCGATCGTGAGGGGCGTGGTCGAAAAAGACCAGTTCGAGATCAATGCGCCACTCGGCAATCATACGACTTCGCAGATCAAGCTGAAGATGAACGTTGTAGAGATGGGCCAAGACGGCGAGCCGCTCTACCTGCCTAAGTCGGAAGTGCTGCCTTCACGAACCGGGTTCGAAGTGGTGGAGCGCGTGGCCGATCAGTACACCATCGTTCGCTGCATGCCCCATACGGGCCGCCAGCACCAGATCAGGGTGCACCTTTGGCACATTGATCATCCTATAGCCGGCGACAAGCTCTACGGCACCGACGACGAGTTTTTTCTTTCCACCACGATGGGCCATGATTTCCCTTCCATGGAAGTGGAAGACGGTATTTTCCTCACCCGCCATGCCCTGCATGCCCATAAAGTGGGGTTTCGACATCCGGTAACACGCGAGCTGCTTGAATTTGCCTCGCCTTTGCCACCCGAGCTCTCGGATTTCCTGCGAAAAGTAAGGGAAAAAGTGCGAAAGTAGTTCCATGAACGAGAACTCGCGCCTCCACCGGCTGTTGACCCGCCGAAACCCCTGGATCGCCTTCATCCTCACGCAGCTCTGCCCGGGCTGGGGCCAGATCTATAACCGCGATTGGAAATGGCTCGGCATTACCTTTGTGCTGGTGGTGAGCCTCACTGTCTATTCCACCTTTTTCCTCTTCGACACCCTCCGTGAGATCATCATCGCGGTAGTACTCGGCCTCGTGTTGGCCCTTGCTCTCAGTGTGCAGGCATTTGTTCAGGCCAAACACCGTCCTGCTCTCGAACGCGCGCCTATCGATTTTCGCTGGTGGCACGTGCTTTTTCGCGTGGTGGTAGTCTACTTCGGTTTCGCGATTTTGATGTTCGCGGTGCCCGACTTCTACGGCGTGCTCATGCCCACGCGCCTGCGCTCCTTTCAGATTCCGAGCGAGAGTATGGTGCCCAATCTCCTGATCGGCGATCGCCTGGTGGCAGATGGCTGGGCGTACTGGAAAAAAGAGCCGCAGCGGGGCGACGTGGTCGTTTTCGACTATCCGAAAGACCCAAGTGTGAAGTACGTGAAGCGTCTCATCGGCGTTCCAGGCGACGTGGTTGAGTTCAAGGAGGGCGAGCTCTGGCTCAACGGGAAGATCGTTCCCCAGCGCCGCACGGAAACCAAGCAGGAAGAATCCAGCAAGCGAGGAGCTACGGAATTCCTCGAGACGCTCGGCGAGAATGAGCACGTGATCTTTCGCATCCAGCCCGAGTACAACGAAAACTATGGGCCGATGACAGTACCCGAAGGAAAGTACTTCATGTCTGGCGACAACCGTGACCGCTCCTCCGACAGCCGCTTCTGGGGCTTCGTGAGCCGTGACCAGATCATCGGGCGCATGGCGTACATTTATTTTTCCTGGGATTCTGAGGCGAACGCGCTGCGAATGGAAAGAATCGGGATGCAGATAAAGTGAAGCGGGCTCTGCTTCTCTTTATTTTCTTCTCTAGCCTTCTGACGATCCCCGCTCGCCTGCACGTAGGAGATCCCTATACCTGGCGGGAAGAGGCAAGGGCGCTCATCCTTTACCAGCGCCTCGATGTTCCCCCCGCTGCCGCCCAATCTCACGGCGAGCCTGACCAGTTTTTTGTTAAGAACGTGCGCAACGACCGCTACTTCTCGAAATACGGCGTGATGAACGGTCTGCTCAATACTGTTCCGCTATGGTTCGAATACAAAATTCATCACTCCCTTCCCGAGTGGGACAGCGCCTACCGCCGCCTGTACCTCGGCCTTTTCTCCGTGCTTATCAGCGTACTGATCGCCTGGCTTTTGTTCCGGATCGCCTCGCGCTATACGGAGTCGCCGGGGCTGGCCGCGCTCTACACTCTGCTTTGCGTGTTTGCGACTTACCTTCACTATTACCTCCGCGCTTCCAATACCGAAGCCACGCAGGTGCTTTTTTTCTGTGCCTATTTTGAGAGCGTGTTGTTGTTCCGCGACTCCGGCTTCAAAAAGAGCCGCTACTTTCTGCTCTCCTGGGTCTTCGTGCTCTGCCTCGCGCTCACCAAGATCTCTTTTCTCCTGCTCGTGCCGCTTGCCATCCTTCCGGGCCTCGCCCGAGAAGATCGCTTCCGGCTCCGCGCGATCCTCGAAACCTTGCTTCCCTGCCTCGCTATTGCTGGCATAATAGCGCTCGTTAACTTCCATCGCTTCGGCAGCCCGTTTCATACCGGCTATACCTGGGCCAAAGACGACCTCTCGAACACTCTTCCTGCCTGGAGGATCATTCCCAACCTTTTCTTCAACGAACAGTGGGGATTGCTCTCCCACTTTCCGCTCCTCCTTCTCGTGCCTTTCGGCGCGCGCCGCTTCTATCGGGAGCGCCGTCTCGATTTCTGGTTCCTGCTCCTGATCGCGCTAGCCTTTTTCTTTTCGATCGGCCGGCTTCCGATCTGGAAAGGGGAGTGGGGCTATGGCCCCCGCTATTTCCTCTTCGCGCTACCCGTGCTTTGCCTGCCCGCGTTGCCGGCCCTAGAGTGGATGCTTTCAGGTCTCAGGCGAAAGAGTGCGCCGGCGCTCGCCGCCAGCGTGACCGCGATGCTTGTGTTCGGTTACTCGAGCATGTTGCAGCTGCAGGTGGCGAGACTCGACCCGTTTTTCTACTACTGGGTGAGGCCGCCGGTCGTCTGCGATAAGAACGAAGACGTGAAAACTTACTTCGCGAAAACCCATTTTGGCCGCTTCAACGCCGAGTTCTGGGCCCATCGCGACAGCTTTGAGTCGCTGTGGTGGCTCGAAGAAGTGCGCAAGAATTGCCCCCGCGAAATATTCGTGGACTACCGGAAGAACCTCGAGACCTGGATCCAGCGCACCAATTTCTACTGGTTCAGCCCGCGCGACTAAATTCTTCAGCCCCTTTGCTTCAGAATCCAGCGTGTCGCTTCCGCGAAGCCATGGCCGCCTTCTTTTGCGGTGATGAAGCTGGGGTGGCTCTTCATCCTCGGCAGGAACTCGCGCACGTTCGCCACGCCTACGGTATGAGGAAACTCACGAAAGAGCGGCTCGTCGTTCGGCGAGTCACCAAAATAAAGGTAGCTCTCCTTCACGGAGTCGAAGCTCTCTCCGTAGAGCTCTTTGAGCAGCAGCTTGCAGCAGGAATACTTGTCGTGGGCGCCGAACCAGGCATTCACGTGGATCGAAGAGATCTTCGCCTGCGCGCCGGCCATGGTGAAGGCGGCTACGATCTTGTCGATATCACTCTCAGGTAGCCTCGGCACGTCCTCGCAGAAATCGATCGCGAGGTCGATCGCGCGGTAGCCCTGGTCGCTCGCCACTTCGAGGTCAGGCATTTCCTTCCGGAGATTCTCGAACGTGGCCCATAGCTTCTTCGTGTTTTCCGTGCGTAGCTCTTTTGCCTGCACGAAACGCTGCACGAGCTTGCCGTCGCGGCCCTGGGACGGATCGAGGTGATAGTAGAACGCGCCGTTCTCGCCGATCACGGCGTCTACCGGCCACATGCGCGCCAGATGATCCACCCAGCCCGCCGGGCGCCCCGTGATCGGGATCATGCGCAGGCCCGCGCGCTGCAATTTCCACATCGCTGAGTAGGCGTCTTCCGTGAGCTTGCCTTTGTGCGTGAGGGTATCGTCGATATCGGAGAAGATCCCGCGCAGGTTGCGGCAGACTTTCTTCGAGAGCTTGCCTAATGGCAGCGGCCCAGAAATAGAACTATTTTTTGAAGTCTTCATCGGTGTATTCGTCGTCGTCGGAGCGCTTGCCGCCGCCCCGATTCGGAACGCCATTCTTCTTGCCGCCAGCCTCGCCGCGATTGAATGCTAGGTCGCCAAGGCGGGTACCTGCGCCGAGCAGGATATAAGAATCCGTTTTTGCGAGCTTGATGCCCAGCTCGGCTACGGCGTAGAAGCGACCGGCTTCGGCGATGTCGAAGTCGGTGCCGAGCACGAGCTGCGTTCCCGAAGTGAAAGTGGAACCGCGGATCTCCTGGTACCAAGGAATCGCGAGATAGATATTGGCGGGCAGGCCAGTCCAACCTGTGAGGCGCTTATGGATCATCGGCCCGATGCGGAACTGCATCCCGCCGCCATCAAACCGGCGCAGGTAAGTTGCGCTCGCGATCCCGGAGAGGCCAAGCTGGCCTTCCCAGTCAGGTAGCGCATTAAAAACCGCCTCCGCGCCCATGCGAAACTTTTTGCTCTTCGAGCCGCCGCCGATATTGGCGCCAATGTTCCAGGCGTCAGAGAGTCCGTAGCGGGCCCGGGCTTCCACACCCTCGGAAGTGGGGTCGGAGAGTAGAAGCTCAGTGAAGGCCCCGATCGCGCCGGCGTTCTGCGGAAGGATGTCGGCAGCGTCGAATACGGCAGCGTGAGCGGGGTGGGTGAGCAAAGCGAGCGCGAGGGCAGAGATAAGCTTCATCATGTGGGAAAACATAGCAGACACGCCTGGTTCGGAAAGCCAAATCTTTCGGGGGGTTGGAAAGAATGGAGCAATCCGAACTCTCCACGTGGAGAGTTCCGGAAATGTACTAACAGTCTGAAATCCCTGGCCTCTCGCATTGACAGCGCGGCGCTCCATGGCGTAATCCTTTAGCTCGTTATTTCAGTGGTAGCCGTAGCTCAGTTGGTAGAGCACCGGATTGTGATTCCGGGTGTCGCGGGTTCAAGCCCCGTCGGTTACCCCAATTTTCAGAAGTGGCCATTTGAGCGAGGAGCTTGAATGGCTTTTTCATTTCATATCGAACACTTGGTGGGTCTAAGCGCGGGTTCCAAAGTATCATTTTCAGGAAATCACGTTGTTCGACGGGATTGCGCCCTTTCCATAAGGTTTTCGCGTTAGTGGCGAGTTCCAAAGCGATGTTGGCTTTCTGCAAGTAAGTGTCGAGTTCTTGCCGTTGGTATTGGTGGAGAAGGCCGGAGTATTTCTTCCGGTCTTCACGCACTCGGCCCAAGTGGCGCTTGTATCCCTCCTCGTCAAGCACTCCATCCTTGAGATCGGAATATAATTCGTCTTCTCGCAGCTCCAGGCTCTTCAGTGCTTGGTCGTAGGACTCAGCCTCGCGTTTCTGCCGATCGAGAACTCGCTGATGGTTGGCGATTAGGCTGGCACGAATGTCTTTGGCCATTTCGGCGGTGATCGTGATCGCATCCAGGGCCGGTTCAAAGGCGTTGAGTAGTTGGCCTTCGGTGACATACATCCCCTTCAGCGACTTGTGAACTCTGCGGCCATTGGCACAAATATAGTGCTCAAACTTCAAGCCGCTCTTTTTAGTGTGAACGTGAAAACTGATTTTACAGCCACAACCATCCCTGCCGCATGACAGCCAACCACCGAAGAGGTTTTTCTGGTGCTGGTTGATGCCAACGCTTGCACCGCTGAAAGAGGCTTGCACCCGTGCGTATAGGTCGGGAGTGATGATGAGTTCGTGCTTGCCTTGGTAAACGGTGTCAGCACCATAGCGAAACACACCGCCGTAGAAGATATTCTTCAGAATTTTTTCGACGGTCGAGGGGTGAAACTGCTTAAACTTACCGCCCTTCTTCTTTATCAACGGCACCAAGCCTTCGTTTTTCACGACCTCGAAAATCTTGTCGTAGCTGTAACTGTATTCGGCTCGTAGGAAGTAAATCCTCTGCACCATAGGAACGGAGCGGGGATCGGGAACAATAATGCTTCTCGTTCGCCCTTCGACCGCTCTGGTCTCATTTTTGTAGCCCCACGGGGCCATGCCCGGCATCCATCCCTCCAGGCAACTTTCTGTCATTCCCTTCCTTGCTTCCCTTCCGATATTGAGCGCGGTGTATCGGCTGATGGAGGTCATTACGTCATCGATGAAGATGTCGGAAGGTGTGCAACTCTTGTCGAAGACCCTGCCGTCTTTATAGTAATGGACAATGACCGTACCCTTGATTACTCGAATCTGAATAAATTCTTTGTCCGTGTGATTTCTCCACATACGGTCGGATTTTTCAGCTACGAGATTCAGGGGGGAGTTGCGCTTGGCAATATACTCTCGAACAAATCTCAAATATTCTTCATACAGTTTTCGCTGGGCTGAAATGCTCGCCGATTCCTGAAAAGTGAACTCTCGTAGAATCGTGAATCCTCTTGAGAGGGCGTACTCCCTTCCAAGGCGGGACTGAGAAGTGAGTGAGTATCCATCCTTCTGTTTTTCATCGGAAACACGATTTATTATTACGCAGTCCATGTTCACGCCTCTTTATCTTTCTCTCGCTGCCATTCAAGCAGCAATTCAAAAATCGTTACGAGATTCAGGAACTCGTCTTTGCATAACGACACATCGTGCCCTTTTACTACATACGTTTTGTATGGGGTATCGCCCGAAAGCTCAATGACACTTAAAGGGTCGGTCGGAGGAGGTTTCGGGACAGATGCATTTGCTCTCAGTGTTTCCTCGGCCCTCGCTTGGCAAGACCTGCATTGGTAGTCGAAGTCTTGCTTGCCCTTTGTGTAGAAGGCCGAAACCGGCAAGTGAATATTGCAATTCGCGCAGTGCTTGAGTTCACCGGCCAGGTGCGCATTAGTGACTGAATTTTTCTCTGGACTTGCCACCGGCGACATATAGCGCCGAGGAGAAGGTGGGGTAATGAACTAAAAAATTAAAAGTTTCGCCGAGCCATGGAGACTAACCGGGTTCCCACAAATCCGGGTGAGGTTCAGGACGTTCAAATACTTTCATAAAGGGGAAACGCTTTTTTTTATTGGATATGAATTTGGTCTTTTCATTGGAGGTAGCCCCCTTCTTTTTTCCAAGTGCATCATAGATTGCAGCAGAGGAAATTTTTTTCCCCTGATCTTTGGCATCGTGTTCAATCTCAAAAATCTTGATTGTATCGTTGAGTGTTTTCCACTTTGGGGCACTATTCCTGTGTGGTGCCATGGCCTTTAAGGCATCTTTTTTATTTCTAAGAAAGTCTCGTAGGTGATCGGCGGCGAACTTGCAGATCGTGGCATCGGAGAAATTGGTGTTTATAAACAATGGGACAGGAAGCAATGAGCTTAGGTTGCTCTTCTCGTCAATTTTTTCGGCCATTTTTTGCCGATTTCGTACCGTCGTGGGTCTACCCAAGTAGGCTGGCCTGAACGTCCAAAACATATTGAGGATAAAGTCGCTTGGATGCGTCACCTTATAATCCAGCGGAAATCTAATTACATCCCCGAATTGAGCAAGGAATTTTCTACCAAAAGGATATTTGAAGAGTAGTTCGCACATATTGTCAGCACCTTCGGTAAAATGCTTGTGCTGCGGCTTGGACAAATTCCGCAGTCGGCCTTCAGCCGATTGAGCCACAATCGTGGGGGGAACTATTCTGGCCCCCTCCCTTTGGTGCCGCTCTTGGCTCTTCTTCCATTTCGTCTTTTCTTCTTCTGTAAGGGGCCGATGCTCATCGGTCGCGTTGAAATAAACCCAAAAGATCTTTTGTAGTTCTTTATCACGCGAAGATTTAATCGCTGCAACCACATCATCCGCGGCCTTGCGATAGCTTTTGCTCAATCGCAGCACCCTCCAAAAAAAATCTGGGTTCCATTCATTCATTTGCTCACCCGAATTCCTCGAAACTAAAAAAAGTTACGTCCATGTTTCGCTTGCCATCACCATGTTACCACCGCGCCTGTCTTTGAATAATAACCAAATTAGAAATGGAGCGCAGCATGGCCAAGATGACAAAAAAATCCAATGAAGAGGAAAGTATCATGATCGATAAGATCACCACCGATCTTGCGGTTAAAGCCAGGTTTGAACAGAGCCCAGAAACCATTGAGGAGTATGCGGCGGCAATGAAAAGGGGAGATAAATTTCCCGCAATTGTCGTGTTTCGTGATGCTACCGGCATCTACTTGGCTGATGGTTATCACAGGTTGAGTGCTGAAGTGTATTTGGGCCGCAAGGAAATTCGGGCTGAGATCTATTCCGGCACAAAACGCGATGCAATCCTTTACTCGTTGAAAGCCAACCGCACACATGGTCTTCGTATGACGAACGCCGACAAGCGTTGCAGCACTTTGGTGTTGTTGGAAGACGAAGAATGGAAGAAGTGGACCGACCGCAAAATTGCAGAGCATTGCGGAGTTTCGCATACGTTTGTGTCGAATCTTAAAAAGGAGATTAGTGGCAACGGTTGCCAGTTGAACCTTCCCTTTTCAGGGACCGAAAGTGTCCCCGCTTCTTCGCCCGATGAGCAGCACTCGGCAGTGAGTTTGGTGGGCACGAACCCTGAATCACGGGATGAACCCCTTGATTCAGTAACTGCTTCGACTACTCCTAAGCCTTTGAAAGAAGACGAAGAGATTGCGAAGCTGAAAACGGAATTTCAACGTCTCGTGGGTGAGCTGAATGAACTTCTGAAGTTGTGGCAGGTTTGCAAAACTAAAGGGATCGTAGATGACGAGGCACTGCGTACTTACGGCATGGAAGGCTTGAGAGAAACGCTTGAGTCGTTCTGGGAGTCCAATGAGACCGCATGAATTCCCTGCAAAATGGTGAGGTGCAGACACATGAACGGTGATCGTGTCAGTCTCTGTGAATCTCGGCCTCCAATCTTTCTCGATGCTGTTCAGATTAGGCCAAAATTAGCGAGCCCTATTCGACGTGGCATTTATGAGGACATTTTAATTGCTGCGAAGTGGTTGGGTTATTTCAAAAATAGGAAGTTCAAGAGAAACAGACAGGATCTCATATACGCTGTTCCAAATAATGTACTTCTGACTTGCGGCAGGAGATTAGTTCTCGCCGTAAAAGGCGGGCTGACGGGTGAAGAGGTTGTTGAAAATCAGTTCCTTGAGAATGAGCGGAAGTCATTTTCATTGGCCGAACAGCCCTGTATTTCTCAGCTAAAGATTTTTAATGAATCGTTTCGGGGTGTATTGAGTCATCTTGCTGATCTTCCTTTGGTGAATGCGATTGTTAGAGAGCTATTTTTGCAGCGGGCGGAATTTTACGTTGAAGTAAAGCTGCCCCCCGACGTTTTGGCATTTCAGAGAAAAGTGGAGGAAGCGATCTCTCAGAATTTTGGTGGATTTTACAAAGAAAGCATTCGAGATCCAAAACTTCGTCCAGACGGAGATCATCTTTATTGGGTGCTGCCGGAGGATGGTGACAAAACACACAGGCATCAAGAAACCAGAATTAAGTCGTACCCCAAGAATTCATATCAGAGGATTGAGTTGGTTTTTTTGAATCGAAAAATTGGCTTTGATTGTGAGCGATCATGCTCGGAACAAGACTATGCAGAAGGCTTAATCGAGTCCTTAAGTGTTCATCTGTCTCAACTTGCTGCACGGGCCAAGTCAAGCCTGATGCTGGTATGTCAGTCTCTCGAAGTAGAGCGCACTGCTGTTGATCGCAACTCTCTTGAAGAGGCGATGAGGCTTTACCGAGTTAAAAACGTTCAGGCAGATCTAAAAGTGTTCCATTTTTTGACCTCTATATGCCGGAATCGCACTTACTCTCCCGCGGAGCATGGAGATATGAGGCTTAGCCGGGACGCTTTGGCCAGATTGTCTGAGCCAGTGCTGGGAATGCTTGAGCTGCGAAAGCTGGGCGATTTGGGCACAAAGAGAAAAAGACTTTTCTATGTTCTGCGATCGGACTGGGAAAGTCGGGCAACTTTATTTTCTCAGCATTATGCCGCGACAGCTTCGATGCGGCGTGGAAGCGTAACTCTGAGGGTGCCAAAGCCTCTTCAGTCAATCCTCCAGGCAATAGTGAAACTCATTGACCTGCCGGGCAGATAGTTTCGTGGATCTATTGGAGTCAAGGAGGATGGATGTGGAGACCAGTCGTCGTCCCTATTCTCTGCCTTGAGGGTTTTGGGGAAGGCTGGGGGCGCTCCGTATATCTCTCTTTGGGGCGAACAAGATTCGCCGTTCAACTCCAAGGAGAAAAAATGTCAAATCGCATTGTTGTTAATAAGCCGCACCGAGCGGTGGGTGTCCGTGAAATCGAAGAGTACATCGCCGCGATTCAAAGTCAGCCTGTGGATTTTCTGGCTGCCGAATACGAAATCTATGCTGGTCGGCAATACCTTCGAGGCAGAATCAGGGAGACAATAGAGAGCAAAATCGCAAGTGGGGAGGCTGACCCAAGTTGGGCTATCTTCTTGTAAGTAAAGTTCTTGCCACAGCCGCCAGCGAGCTATCTTTCGGATAGAGCATTTTTTGACGCGGATCTCGCGGAAATGTTTTTGGGGTAAGGTAAAGAGCGCAGATGAGTCGCCGCATCAATTCTTTCGGCTCGCAATATGCAATCTCTGCCCGTACTATTTTTTCACGGACAAAGATGCGAACCACTCAACTCAAAATTGGCGATGAAAAGAAAGATGCCGTCCTGGTTGCAGGTGGGCCGGGGTTCAAAATCTATACCGCATCTGGAACGGATGGATGGATCATCCGTATTCCCCGAAAGACATTTGTGGTTGTTGAGGGTACTGCCGAGTTCACTACTGTGGGCCGTTATGTGAACCTTCGGTATCAGCCGATCGCTGAACAACAGGCGATCAAGCTCCAGTTCGATTCGTTCCTGAGATCTAAGACCCAACGTCAGCCGGAAGCGCTCCAACCGCCAGCCATTCAGCCTTAGCATTCAGGGTAGCGACCACTAAAGAGCGGCTCAGCTTTCTTTCAGGATCTCAAGCGGAGGAAGTTCTTTCACGATCCTGTTCGTTTCTACGCTCACCCGCACAACCCGCTTTACGAGATCAATGATGTACCTTGGGTCGTCCGACCACTCGTTCGGATCGTTCTTGATGCCGCTCTCCTTGTCGGTAGTGACGGCGTATCTTTCCATTACCCACTCGATTGCTGGTTTTCCATTGACCACATATTCGTAAGCATCGAGTGGGATTCCCGATAGGCGAATGTGTTGATTGTAGATAATCGTACTTTTGTCAGTCTCTTTGCCATTTTTGGCGAAAACCATGTCAGGCACTCGGTAGAGACCGCTAGGTTCACGGGAGGAGTTTTCAACCTCTTCTTTCAAGGGATATGGCTTCACCGCTTCATAGTTCAAATGCCATCCGGCGAGTTCTCTGCCTTTCTTACTGAGGCCCCAGAAGTCCTTTGAAAGCGGAATCCTTGGGAGCATTTTCTTTAGGTCATTGAGATATCTCTTTCGATACATCGGGGAATGAAGGACTCCGTAGATGTAATAAAAAATGTCTTCTTTTGAAATCTTCTGATCTGAATAGGTGTCTTGAAATTTTTTCCACGAATAGTCGGTAATCGCATCCCGGCGAACAAATCCATGCTTGTCCGGCTTTGTTGAATCGCCTGAAGGGATAAGCTCTGGAGAGTCACTAATTTTTTCATAGTAGAAAAGAGGAAAGCACTGACCAGTATCAGTGAGGTGGAGATCGGGAACTGCGTCGGTAATAAATGTCGAAAATCCCTTGCGATCTACTACGCCTATTATTGAGATTAGTACGTTATTGTGTTCCGGCGTTGGGAACAAACTTGGAATTTTGTAAACCGTATTATTGAATCTTCTATTAAAATAAAGTTTGTGTTTAGTGAAAGGACGATAGTGGCTCAGCACTATTGAATTTCGCTCAAATGGATGTTCTTTGCCTTTATTTACATCTGCAAGGAGTTCCCTCGTCCACTTGATCTTAAGAGGGTCAGAATTCACAAAGTCCTCAACGCTTATCTTTCCGATCTTGCCAGACCTTGACGTGCGCTTTTGAAAGCGCTTCACTTCTTCATTGTAGAAAGCGACCATTCCTCGCATTTTCGTTTCCACAGTCCTTGAGCTAAAATTATAAACCCAAGGATCTCGATTTGTTTTTACGCCCGCCGAGTGGATCGAAAAAATTGAGTTACTTGAGTCTTCCTTACTTCCCAATTCTAAAAATTCGCCAAATTCATCATTTCGTTGATTAACCCAGTCACCCTCTGAGTTGGGAGCTAAAGTCTGCCATGGGACATTTCTGATGGAGTGGAAGTCCTGCACGATCTTCAGTTTTTCCTCTCTTGAAAGGTAATCGCCAATGTCATGAAAATGAACTTTTGCATCTCCCTTGTGCGTTGGATTCTTTATCAAAATGGTGATCGCCACTGGAATTCTAGTCCCTTCGCCAAATACGTTTCCCTTTTCTTTGCGGCGCTCTTCTCCCTGGGTTCTTGTGTCTCCTCTCAGGTTGAAGCAATAAATACAGGAAAATTCTCTCGCAAGAGTTTTTCGTAAACCGTCGGCGGAATTGCTGGTAATGAACGCTCCATTGGTGACAAAACCAATAATGCCTTTATCTTGAATCCTATCCGATGCCCATCTAATGCCGCGAACGTAGGAGTCGTACAAACTTGTCTTAAGGGTGGCGCTGGATTCCTTGGCATACGTTTCTCTAATGCGTGAATCCAAGTCGGCATACTCGATATTTTGATTATTGTCGTTGCCATCTCTTTGTCCTACTGAATAAGGTGGGTTGCCAACGATCACCTGAATGGCTGTTTTTTTCTGCTTTTTTACCCGCGCATTGTTTTCGGGAAGAATATCTCCAAATGTTCCTTGCGCTTCAGTTTCGGAAAGCTGAAATGTATCCGTCAGCACTACGCCTTCAAAGGGCTTGTATTCCCCACCAACGTTTCCGTGATAAGTCTCCTCGATGTTTATCGCGGCAATGTAATATGCGAGTAGCACGATCTCATTCGCGTGGAGTTCATTCTGATATTTCCTCTTCAAATCTTCAGGCCGAATGAGTCCGCTTTGAAGCAGCCGAACAATAAATGTTCCTGTTCCCGTGAAGGGGTCAAGAATGTGAACGCCTTTATCCGTAAGCCCAATTTTGAGCTGTTCCCTTAGCGCGACTTCCACACTCTGGATTATGAAATCGACTACCTCGACAGGGGTGTAAACAATGCCCAGGCGTTCCGACATCTTCGGAAAGGCGACCTTAAAGAATTTATCATAAAGCTCGACGATGATTCGTTGCCGACCTTCAGGATTATCTACCCCTTTGACCCTCATTCTCACACTGTCGTAGAACGCCTTCAACTTCGCGGTATCTTGCTTGAGGGAGTTTGACTCCAGCTCATCCAAGACTCCTTGCATCGCCTTGGAAACGGGATTCATCTCTGTGAAAGCATAGTGTTCAAAGAGAGCGTCGAACACGGGGCGGGTTACGAGATGTTGGGAGAGCATTTCAATCGCTTCGTCTTCGGAGATCGAGGGATTGATATTCATTCTCATGCCTTCAAGGAATCGCTCAAATGCTTTCCGAGCCTTGGAATTCTTTGAGGCAAGCAGCGCTTTGATGTGTTCGATGTGCTTTTCGGCGATCTTGGCCACGTCGGCGGCCCACTGTTCCCAATAGGGGCGGCTTCCACACTTCAAGACGAGCCTGGCGTAGATCGCATCCTTCCATTCTTCGATCTCCGGCAAGTTCAGAGCGAGCTGGGTCAGCTTCGATTTTCCCTTTCCCGTTCCGGCTCCCTGGTCTTCGCTGGGATCGCCTCCGACCCCGATTACTTGAATCTGCGAGGGGCGTTTTTTGTTCAGTTCAATCTGATTAATGGTGGCATTGAAGCGATCGTCATGGGCTCGGAGTGCCTGAAGTACCTGCCAGACAACTTTGTACTTCTTGTTGTCCTTGAGAGCCTCTTCGGGGGCGACCCCAGCGGGGATTCCAATGGGGAGAATAACATAGCCATACTTCTTTCCGGGAGCCTGTCGCATAATGCGGCCCACGGATTGAACGACATCAACGATAGAATCTCTGGGATTCAAAAATAGTACAGCGTCCAGAGCCGGGACATCCACGCCCTCCGAAAGACATCTCGCATTAGTGAGAATTCGGCAGGTATTCTCTGGAGCGTCTGCCTTTAACCAATCGAGTCTCGCATTTCGATCAAGGACGTTGAAGGTTCCATCAACGTGCTGCAATTCGCAGTTCAAGATTTTATCATTGCCGGTATTTTTCGCAATGTACTCACTGACCACGGCCTGGAACGTATTGGCAATGTGTTTGGAGTCCTTGATCATTCGCGCAAAGGCAACGGCTCGGCTCATGGGACGTGGGTCTTCAACTTTCGCTTCGTCATCTAAGAGCTTTTTGGCAAGGCCGTTCCAGCAGCCAATGATTTTTACGATGTCGTCGAACGGAATTTCTCCATCCTCGTTCGTCATCTTATTTTGAAATGTCTTACTGATGTGCCTCTCATCAACCGCCAAGACGAGAACCTTGTAGTCGGCGAGTAGGCCATTGCTTACGGCCACGCCAAATCCCAGACGATGAAACTCAGGCCCATAGATGTTCTCGTCATCCATTGAGCAAAGTTCGGCCCCGCCTTCATTTGCCTTCGTCTTCGCGCCTTCGCCATAAATTCGTGGCGTGGCCGTCATGTAAAGACGTTTCTTCCCTTTGATGAAAGACTGATCGTGTACTTTTACGAAGTGAGACTCTTCTTGATCTGAGATAGTCACGCCAGTGGTTCGGTGAGCTTCATCGCATACGATCAGATCAAATTCAGGTAGCCCCTTCTTTTGCGCATCGCCAACGACTTTTATGGATTGGTAAGTTGAAAAAACGACGGTCATGCGCTTGTCGCTTTTGAGCCTCTGGATTGCAGCTATTAGGGCCGGTGCATCCGTCGTCGCTGGAATTGCAAGATCATGCCTAGAGATGTCTTCGCTGTGTTTTCCAACTTTTGTGTCCGAGCAAACAGCCAAGGCATGGAATGGGCTCTCGGCCTCCGCCGTCCACTCCCTCAGGGTCTGAGAAAGCAGAGAGATAGAAGGAACCAGAAAGAGAATGTTCCCTTTATTTTTTGCAACCTCTTCGGCCAGCCTAAGTGCAGTAAAAGTTTTTCCGGTTCCGCAAGCCATGATGAGCTTGCCCCGATCTGCTTTCTTGAAGCCATTCAATACATTTGAAATGGCTTCCTTCTGGTGGGGGCGAACTTTTTTCTTTTCTCGTAGGACGATCTTTTCCGGTTTATCGAGGCTGTACCTGCTCCAGTCAATCGGACTGTTTGCCAGATCATGGATTCCGATTCGGTGAACATCAATGGTTTGACCGTGAAGGGATTTTTCCGCAGGCTCGCTCCAAAGATCTGATGTGGATACAATCAGTCTTTGGGCAAAAGATTTTCTCTTTCCATCAACCTTGAATGTCTTGCCTGATTCGTTAAAGAACGAGTCGATGTCTTCTTTTTTGACAAGTTGCTCTGGGGAGAAAAATTTGCATTGAATTGCAGTAAACTGCCCATCCTTGTCTTCAGCAACAATATCGATCCCGCTGTCCGGCCCCCATCTGAGCGGCCAATCCGACCACAGCCAGACGTTTGCATAGAGATCACTGTAGAGCGGGTCATTCTCAAGATAGCTCTTGATGAGGCGCTCAAAGATCGTGCCCTGGTCTCTGTTGTTTTTGATCCGCTCTTTGTACTCATTGAGGAGGTCGTGGATGTTCTTGATTTTACTTCCTGCGGTCATTTCTTTTGATCCTCTTCCTTGGCTTGCCGCAGGAAGAATTGCACCCGGTTGAGTGGCTCTCATTCGCAGAGAATTCCCTGGGCTTCCATGAGGGAAATTCTCAAGAGATTTCAAATTCTTCTGCAATAAAAGTGTATGGGAGAAGTCACCCAATCTCAAGGCGTGGGCGAGCTGGCTGAGTTCTGGCCTATGGGCAGATTGCGCTGCGAGTCGATCGTATTCCGCGCTACTTGCCCCAAATGGGCGGGCGGTTCTTACTTCTACAATTTTGGCCGGAAGATAACTGCATGGGACGTGGACGAAAGCCAATAGCTGAAGCGGTCAAAATTCAAGCGGCGTGGATTGCAGCGGTTGAGGATGCTTGTGCCTCCCGCTCCCCAAGGCCAAAAAAAAAGACATTTGCCGCCCAGCACGGACTGTCCGTACGCACCCTTCGACGTTATCTGCGCGGTGGCGACGAAGTTGAGAGCGCAGTGTGGTCATGGACGTGAACTAGCAGCCAAAAATCAAAATTGAATGCATTCTTCAAAGGGGCGAGTTCGGGACAGCGAGCGGGGTCAGGGATTCGTTTGTCCGAAACAGCAGCTAAATGTTTCCTCATGCAGCCTCATTTTTCTCGATTTTGTTTTTGGATGCCTCACCCCTTATTGGTGCTGCCGCAGAGCCTCGACTCGTTCTCCGCAAAAGTGCCCCCGACAAGGAAACGATCAAGGCAAGCGCCAGCCACGCCCAACCGCCGTTGAGCAAGGCCACGCAAACTAATGACCATGGCAATGCTTTCAAAAATAAATCGAGAAACTTTGCCAAGCTCCTTGGCCAATTTCTCGACTTCTTGGTGCTCATTTTTGGATCTCTTCCACTGACCAAACCGAAATCTTGGCCACGCTGATCCCGTCATAGGAAATCCACGTCAATGTGAAAGGCAGTCCGTTCCGAAGGTGGGCCTTTTGTTCTTTGAGCATTTTATGAACATCACCACCCAAGAACTGGCGGCGATGCATCGCCATTGCTCGTGCCTTTGCCGAGTCTTCATTCCGCGCCCGAACTTTGTAGTCGAGAAAGACACTCTCACAACCTTCAACCGCATAGCAGAACTCCACGCGATACTCGCGTTTCGTGGGCCATATTTCGCTGGCCACCAGGGATTCAAGGGGAAATTCGGCCAAGCCCTGATTCTCTAGCTCAGCCAAGACTTCTTTGCGGGTCGAGCCCTCTTGGGTCATTTCCTGAATTTGGCTTCGGATGGCTTCAAGGGCTGCATCCTGTGACGAGGGGTGTATTTTGCTCCACGAGGATTCAATTGGCGGCTCATCGGAAATCTCGACCAGCTCCATTCTCAAGAGAGTCGCTCTTTGAATGCCTCGGACGGCCCCGTCGAAATCCCTGTACTTGGCCAATCCAAGCCGATCGAGGGTGGCATCACCTTCAATAACTCTTAGGCCAGCGGTGGTTTCGGCAACGGTTGCCAGAAATCGATTTCCGGTCAAAGTGTAAACTTTGATGGCTCTCATGCTGCGCCTCCCATTGCCCCGCTGTAGTCGAACTCCAAGGGATCGGCCTCGGGATCACTGAGCAAAAGATCGTACGGAAAGGGCTCCCCAGCTCCGAATCGCATATCTGCAAACATATTTTGAAACAAGGTGTCGCTGGAAAGAAGACCATCTCCATCTGACAATTCTCGCAGTTCCCCTGGCTTCACGGCCATCACTTTTAACCAGCCCTCGGGGCGATGCAGTCCCCTTTTTGTAACGCTGTCGTGCACGAACACTTCGCTGAAATCAGCTTTGGAAATTGTCTGGTGCATCTGCTGAATGTGTTTCCAGTAGAGATTAAGATGGTGCCGCTTCAGGTCTTCAGAGTCTGTGTTGATCGCTCGAATCCTATGGTGCCCGGCAGCCAGGAAGAACCCGTCGATCCTGCGAAGGTCGAAGTCCGATAGGTTGGTCAGGCCATAAAATGCACGAGTTAAAATGTATGAATACCGAATAGAACCTCCTGTTCAAAATTCTTGCTCCATGTAAATCGTCTTACTATTGAGAACCTCTCCATGGCCCCAGTTGCTGAGGTCGAATTGGGCATCCTTGAACTTTCGCAAGCGAAGAGTGAACGAGGTGTCGCCCTCGCGCAGCTCAATACTCTGCGGATTGGTTTCCACATCAATCACCCGCTCTCCTCGGTCTCCAGCGACAATAATTTTTTCTGCCTGGGGAACAGAGGTCACAAGAATCGATGCCCGCTTATATTGAACCGCAGCCGAGGAGGTGCCCTTGGTTCCGCCAGCGGGAAGCTCCAACTCCCTGCGTTCCGCAAATTCGGATTTCTTTGCACGGCACCGTAGCCATATCCGAAATCCCCCTGAGGCGAGCTGCTGCATAAATCGATCAGTAAATTCGCATCTCACTGTGGCCTGGATGGGCTGCATCTCGGCGGTTTCGCCAGAATCGCTGCCGCTCAAGGATTGAACCGTTTTCCCTCTCACAATTAAGGTTACGCCCCGGAGTTGAGCCGCCTTCGCCAGGCATTTTCCCTGGGCCGTCTGCGCTGCCAGGTCAGGATCGAGGTCATCGTGGCTACAGGTGACGAAATTATATGAGCCATCCTCCAGCTTGCTGTCAGAGATCCAAACTGGGAGTATGTCCAGCTCTTGGCGTGGCTGTGATGCACAGCCAATCGTGAGGAGGGCTGCAAGTACCATCATGCGGGCTCTACTTCGTGAAGAGTTCAGATATAGGCCTCCGGTATTTACATAAAGGAGCGGGATCGAACTTTATCGAGACTATTTTCCAGACACCTTCGGTTTTTTCGCTGATCTTCGTTCCGCCTTGAATCACAGATCGCAGGACAACCGCACTCTTTTGTCCCATCGAAAGGCGCGAAAGAATGTCGTTAGTGTCGTGTTGTTTCGATGCTGGATTTGTTTCCAGGGCGCTGTACATCTTGTTCAATTCGGACGGCGGAGCAGAGAAGTAACTGGTTTGGAGATAGTCACCGGGCGGCTTGAGCCCAGCCTCTGTGATTAGCTCCATCGAAATCCGTAAAAGCTGGGGTCGAACTTTTTCCGAGGAATATCCCGCATGAGTGATTTCGTCTCTCGCGCTCTTTAGATCACTTGTGCTCAACTTTCTCTTTGTGAGCGGCTCTTCTTTACCCAGGCACGTTTCTTCATAGGGGCAAAAAATCAGCTTATAGGGGGGCTTGTCAGAGAGAATCGAATAGGAAAAATTATTATCGAAGTTTTCATCGTGAATCATGGCGTGGGCATCACATTCAGATCCGCAGAATGCTCCGCTTACTTTTTGGGTTTCGTAGTTTTCAGCCGTCAAGTAATCTACGTCTCGCGTTCGGTAGGTTCCCATTTTCCCTGAGTAAGTATGAGGGGTCAGAAAGGCGGCGGCAGCAGTTCGCTTCAGCCGCTCAATGTCTTTGTTGATTACTGCGATGACATCCGCGACTTTATCGACGGGCGTTCCCGCAGGTGGCACCACCGGAACGGCAATCACCAACTCCAGTTCGAGCGGTTTCTTGCCCGGCGAGCAAAAGTCAGCTTCGCTTCCGCGCTCTTCTGGAGAATCAGAAGCATGACTGAAGCCAGCCAAGAACAGGCCCGCTCCCGATAAGCACAGCCACGTAACCCCGATAAGCGATCGTTTCCCGCTTCCCGCCATTTGCACTCCTATTCCGCGTCTGTTTGATCCACGGGTGCGGCTGCGCTGGATGGAGCCCGAGGAGCAGTGGTTTCGCCTTCGATGAAGCGATCCCACTGGCGGTTCACCTGGGACTGAAAGGTGGGAGACAATTTTTTCTGGGCCACAGCATCGCCCATAGTACGGTTCATGGCCTTTTTGAAATCGTCCTCTGGCATGGCTATTAGGGAATAGATTTTATATCGAATCTTCCGGTCTCCATTTTCATCGCTCTGAGCGTATCGCACCCACCAGGTAGCCTCATCTCTTTGCTGGTTGGTCGTAATGCGACTTATTTCGGAGCCTATGTATTTGGCGACATTGCCGTCGTATGCAGTTCCTTCCTCTGCCACTTGAAGGATGTATTCTGCCCTGGTGGATATTGCTCTGGCCACGTTCGCTCGGGCGTTGCTGCTGGCGATACGAACCCCAGCCTCAGGACGCTCATCTCCTCTTATGGAGGCGACACCCACGCTGTACACCATGCTATTCTTTACGAAGAAGGGCTTCCCTTCGTTGGCCCAATCGGGCTTGGACTCGTCGTTCATGGTTGAGAGAGTCTCGTCTCTCTCGAATTTAGGAATTCCGCGCCCGTGGGAGCAACCCATGAGACTCACGGCCACCAATAGAACACTCAATTTTTTCATACACCCTCCATCGATCAGTTGAATTAAGGAAAAAACAATTTAATCCCGCCACCCAGAACCAAACCCAAGACCACTAAGATCATGCTCACGATGAAGAGCGGGGACTTCATGGCCTGTAGCTGAAGTTTTTGCTGTTCTTCGTAACGAACTTTGGCACGGAGCTTTTCCTCTTCCTCGATCTTCATTTTTTCTTCGTCAGTCACGGTTCCCTCATTTCCAGAAGCCAAGCGCCTTCAGAGGATTCCAACTTTGGCCAGGCTTATCTTCGGAGGGAGCTGGTGAGGCTGCTGCCTGTTTTTCCTCTGGCTCTACAGCCTGCGCGTCTTTAGCGAAAGGGTTCTGGCATTTCTCGGCTGGTGTAATCCACATTTGTTTGTAGTGGTCTGACTCAGCATAGACCAGCCGACGGCGTATAGTTGGCCCGCCGAAGGGATTTTCCCCAGTGCCACACGCGAATTCATTCAGTTTGTTCTTTACCTGGGCCTTGACAATTTCTTCCGCGCCACCGGCATCACACGACTTGCCATCAGAAAAAGCCAAATTCTGGAGAACGCTGGCTTGATTTACATCGTAAATAACGAGAGCACAGCCGTTTTTTTCAATCGCAGTGTTGGCATTAATTGTAAAGTCGCCGAGGCACCAAAACATCGACATCAAAGGCTCGTCCGACTTGGGAACGCCGTAAAAATTAGCGACCTCCCTGAGTCGATTTTGGTCGGCCTTGGAGTGTTTGGAGGCCTGCACTATTGCGAGTTTGCAACTTCTGGTTTTAGCCAAAAACGTCCGAGCTTGATTGAATCCAACCCACCCAAGCTGATAGGCGTTCGCGTTTGCTTCTAAGAGAAGAAAAGCGAAAAATGTAGTGATGGTTACCGAGCTCAATCTCACTTCTTCTCCTCGGGCTTCACGCGATCGATTCTCAAACGAACTATTCCGTCGAAAAAACTTTCCATTGGAAGCTGGGATAAATCTCCAGCATTCGGAGTTTTACCAGTGAGCAGATAATCGGTGGTGACGTTGAAAAATTCCGCGAGCGCGAGAATGTGTTCAGCGGCATAGCTATGCTTTTTTCCAGCAAGATAGCTCGTGAGTGTAGAGGCAGGAATTTTCGTTCCTTTACTCAAGACTCGGACGGTGAGCTTTTGCTTCGAGATCAACTCTTTCAGAACGATGTGAAATTGAACAGGTTTCATACCTTGAGCATCTCGGACTATTTCGGTTCCACCACAATGAGAAAACACGCTCGTGGTTTTACCGCCCACGCTCCCTTTCGGCCCCGAATCGCCGCTACGGCTAATTGAATCAGCCACCTCCGGCGAGTCTTCCATGTGAGCTGATGTCTTTTTAGTCGCCATCATCGTGAGCGGTACTCATGAGGCGGAATGAGGATCATCGTCTGGTGTAAATGCGAAGATCGGTCTTCGTAATGGTTGTATATGTCTCCGCTACAGAGACGGGCGCGTCGGCCTTGATGCTCAAAGATCCAACAAGAAGCCCAGACGTAGGCCACGCTAAACACCACCAGCGAGATCCAGATCAATACTTCCATGCGCGAGCCCCCTCCTTGGGGCGATGGCCTTCCTTGGCCGTACCGAAAACAGTTGGATTATCCCAATTTCGTGACGGTGGTTTTGCTACTCCTCCGCCTCCACCTTGCCCTTGCCTCGCGGGAGATGATTTTGTACCACGCGCATTACCGTGGTCTTGCTAACCCCAAAGCGCCTGGCGATCTGCCGCATGGAGAGACCCTGCTGATGCAGTGCCAGGATCTCTTTCGTGTTGGCGGGGTTCACTTTGCTGGGGCGACCGCAGGCCCAGACGATCCCTGACTTCTCGGCGGCGAACTTCTTAGCGGCCAAGGCATTTCGGATTCTCTCCGAAATGATGGCGCGTTCCAGGGCATTTACTGCCGAGATCACGGTAAGAACCATTTTTCCGGTGTTCGTGGTGAAATCAAGATTTTCGCGCAGCGAGATAAGCGACACATTCCAGGATTGGAGGTCATCCATCAGTTGGAGAATGTGCCTGGTATTTCGGCCCGCCCGATCGAGCGCGACCACCATAATTATGTCGAACTTCCTCTGCATGGCATCTTTGAGGAGGAGATTGAGGGCGGGCCGGGACTCCTTAACGCCAGAGATCCCTTGGTCGGTGTACTCCTTCACCACGGTAAATCCCCTGGCTGCCGCGACCTGGCGCAACTGGATAAGTTGAAGTTCGGGGTCTTGTCCCAATAAAGTTGAAACGCGGCTGTAAAGGGCGACTTTCGTGGTCATGTTTCAATGGTATCGCGGCGCGTAAAATTATGCAACAATAATTGTTATATAATAATTGCTATATGTGATAGGGTGTCTCAATTATGAAGCCCGTGAAGAAAATGAAACCAGGTGATTACCCTCTTTTTGCATTTCGTCTTACCAAAGAGCGAAAGGATGAACTTGATGAACTTCTGGAATCAGTTGTTCGCAAAATAAACGGGGGCCTTGAGGAAGACGACCGGCGTGTTCCCAAAAACGAAATTCTATTTGAGGCCCTAAAGTCTGGTCTTTCCCGTTTATCCAAGCGGGCATGACCGATAATGAGTTCGGAAAGCGGTCGGCTTGTGCGTGAGTTGAGAGAAGTAGGTCAGTTTCAAGAAGTTCTGGAATCCATCGTTGCTGAGGATACTGGAATGGCTATTTGGCATATCGGTCGTCTCCACGCGCAATGCAGCCGCCTTCTTGATGGCAAAGATCCGGCTGCGGCACAACGCCATCAATGGAGTGATCTGGCATTTCGGGCTGAACCCGATGAGCCATTTCGGCGTGGGGGCGAGGGTTTGGTTGTGAAGAACCGAAGCCACCAGGGGAATCCTTTCGACTATTGGAAGCAGTTTCCCCCAGAGGCATTTGCATATTTTGCTGAACAAGCGGGCGCAACGAGTGAGCCGATCGTGAAAGCCCAGTATCTTTCATGCTTGTGGGAGAGTAGGGGGCTATGGAAAACGCAGGAGCCTCGCGTTCCGATGAGCATTCCTGAAATTGCAAGGGGGCTGGTCGCTGCGTGTGCCTCAATTATCGAGAGGGAAATTGAAAACGAAGAAGATGAAAAGGGTGCCGGTCGGCAAGTCACCATTTATTTCGGAGTTGCCATCTTCATTGCTTCGCGCTTTGGAGATTATTCTGGATTGGTTCCTCTTCTCCCGAGAATTCTTACCTACGCTGAAAAACTGATTCCAGGCGGCGCTTGTCACTGGTCGCTGGCGATTGCGGATGTTCTTACATACTTGGCGCAACCTTACGGAAAGGGCCGCAATTCCTTGACCGTCAGTGATGCGGACTTGTCGAGACTTCAAAACGTAGTCGAACAGGTACAGCATCGGTACGACACCGAACCAGGACATGGAGCTCCAGACGAGGCGCTGGACATTCTCGCCAGAATTGAAGGAGTTCAAGGGAAGAAAGTCACGAATGAAGATTATGAGAGAAGACTCGCGGAAGGCTACATGAAGCGAGCTGAGTTACCCTGGCCGAGTTTCATGAAGGCATCGTTTCTAAAAGATGCAGCAGCACACTACATCGCCGCTGGAATGAAAGAGGCCGCAGGAAAAGCGAAGCTAATGTCTCGTCAAGCCGTACAGGCCGCACAGGATAACAATGAGTTCAAGACAATCTCAGTTTCCAGAACCATCACGCAGGAGCGGATGGAACAGATCATTGACCCATATTTTAAGGAAGCAAAAGGAGGATACGAAGTATTGCTCAGGACTTGTCAGCGTCTCTTCGCGATCAGCATTGAAACTGGCCGCGTCCAGGAGCCGCAGTCTGCCTTGTACTACCTAATTCCAGTAGTTCCGATTGTTGATGATCGCGTAAAGGCAATAGAGGGTAGCGGGGACGGGGTCAATGAGTACCAAATCAAACAGGATTGGGTAAAAGAGATCCAGATCGAATCCAAATTGCCCCTCACGGTCATTTTCGAGAAATTAAGAAACGACACTGGCCTGACTCACGAGGATCTCTATTCCGTTCTTTCCGCATCGGAAGTGTGGAGAGATCAAGACCTTCCCTTTCTTCATTCTGCTGTGAAACGCTTTCTTGCGAGGGATTACATTTCTTGCATACATATTTTGGTGCCAAGGATTGAGCAGTTAATTCGGCTGCTCTTGATGGCAGTTGGTGCGGATGTGACCGCCTATAAAGATGGAGACCTACGGGAGCGACCGCTTGGAGAGTTGTTGAGAGAGGCTGAAGAGAAGGGTTATTTGCCAGTGACACTCGTTCATCTCCTCCAGGCGGTTCTTTCTGAGGAGTGGGGTCTGAATCTTCGCAATCGTGTCGCCCACGGCTTGATCTCCGAGGGTGAGTGTACCAACGCGATGGCCAATCGCGTTGTGCATACGGCGATGGTGTTGAGCACTCTGACTTTTCAAACACAAGAGGAGGCGGCAGCCTTGAAGTCGGGCGAACTTCCAAGTCCACCCGTTGGCTCAGGTGACGGGAAATGATACAATGAGTGGGAAGTCGTGAGGGGGACTCACCTATAGCGCCCGTGAAATCTCTTGGAGTGCTTCTGCCCACGTCAAGTTAGTTCTTTGATTCCAGTCTAATGCGAATTTGTCGGCTGCAGTAAAGCACTGCCCTTTAAGAGTAAGCCTTTCGAGCAATGTTTGCTTGCCCTCATCGCGAAGCAGTACGTCTTCATAGATCGCAGAATTGCTGCCGCCCGAAATGCACACACTCTTCCCCGCGACTAAACTGATTGAAAAATTCATCTAAGCCACCTTGCCCTTCCTGGTCATCGCCCACCATGAAGTAGCGCGTCCCTCTGCCACAGCCGCCCGTATGCGCGAGTGCGATTCGGAAAGAGCGCTCACGACAGCATCCAGATCTTTAACGTCCTTGAGCTTAATGCGGCCCCACAGCGCTCCGCCTAGGTCTTTTTGTTCGATCTGCTCTACGCCCTTGAGGGGCTTGCCATCAGTAAATGCAACAAGGTGAAGGCCCGTCTTCGAGATCCGGCCAGAGAAAAATACCTTCTCTGGACTCCAGAAGACGACTTTTCGAGAATTGGATTTCCACCAGACATCGGGAACCTTGGAAAGCAGTGCCTTACTCATATTCAAGAACAGTTGTTCAACGTGGGTTGGCATACCGGACAGTAAATCAGTTGGATGCGCATTTATGATGGCGGGGTCGAATTTGTCTCGCGGATTTACTGATTCATCCTCTTCCTCGAACTCATCATCTTCCGCAACCAACATTGTTGGCGCGAGAGGGATGTCTCGTTTCATGCGCTCTCTCAACTGCTCCATTAGAATCCTGGCCCTGGCCTTTAGAAAACCATCGAAATCGTCAGACTCAAGACTCTCAATCGGAATCAAGTGTGACTCCAAAATCCTGTGAAGATTTTGTTCGCCAACTTCAGCCTCGATCTCTTCTAAATAGATACTCGGGGCTTTGTCGCTGATTCGTATATTGGTCTTTTTATCAATGAGGGTTCTGTTGAGAACGCAGTTGACCTTGGAAGGATCGTCGTGCTTTTTGAGATAGTTTTGAGGAAAAATGTGGTGGTCATCCACTTTGTTCTTTTCCAGGTAATCAAACGAGAGCCGTTCAGCCTTATGGAAGTCCAATGCTCCATTTGTCGTTACCAGAGCTATCGTGCCGCGATACAATGCTCGCTGCTTTGGTGAAATCTCAAGAAACATTTCTGGATTGAAGTACAGAGCACGGAGTGCGTAAGGTTCTTTTTCACCCCCACGAATCCACGCTTCAAGCTCTTTATAGTCACTGACTGCTCTGCTCGTCGGGCCATTTTCATAAACTTGGGAAAACACAGAGGCCCAGAACCATTGCTCGAACTTCTCTCGCCTTGATGCCTCCTGGGGGCCTTTCACATCGCAGGTCTTTGCCCAAACAGCGGCCAATGGAACAACCATTGTTTGATAGGGCAAGAGCCCCGGTGAGAGAATCCCACAGTTCTTCCGAAGAAACTCGATTGATTCCACCATTGCTGTCGTGGCCAGGCTCCAGCGGTCTTGAATAATCTTCGGCTCAAGATTCAAAATCTCGCTTCGCTTGATGCCCTTGCCACTCAGCAACGAAATTACCTGAAGGACGTAGTACGGATCAGCTTCAAACTGGCTAAGAACGCCGTTTTGGGAAACCGCCTCTTCCCAAAGCTGCCGCAGAGAAACATTGTTGGCGAAGGATCGCGCCATCAGTAGCTCAAACACGGTCAGCTTCACGCCTCTTCTGTTGAGAGTCTCGAACATGGTGCAGACCGCATCAAGGGGTGTTTTCTCTCCCAAAGTCACTACTGGAAACTGATAATCAAGAATGGGTTGAATCCACTCCTTGTTCACTTGCCGTAGCTGCCCGCGCAACTCTCTCGCTGCCTCGTCTTTTTCCGGCCTCAATTCCATTACTGAATCAATCCAGGAGTCAAAGCCTTCACCCATTACGAATTTGAGCGGACAAGATAGCTTCTCCGCTTGATTCTCGATTTTTTCCAGTCCTCTACGCTCCGCCTTCTTTTCGGACTCATGCCAAACAGCGGCTTCGATGTCACCGCCGTCGATCAGCTCCTTAATGTTCAGGTAAAATCGATGCTCTCCACATCCATAGAAGGCTTGATACAGGGAGGTAAGTCTTTGCTGACCATCAAGAACGAGGTAGCTCGTTCCCATAGAGGACTTCAGGGCAGGAGCACCTTCAAATTCTCGGATCTGAAAACCGTCTCCGCCATGCTTTAAAAGCAGAAGGCTGCCAGCAGGATAGTTTTTCATTATTGATTCGATCAATTCCTCAATCGCGTGGGGATCCCAGACAAAATCCCGCTGGAAGTCTGGCAGGGCAAGTTCCCCACCCTGTATCTGCGTTAGAAGGAGCTTCAAGGTTCTGGGATTGGTTTCAAAAATGCTCATCGTTTCCCCTTTTAAGAGTCCAAATCTTTTCGGTGGAAAATTGATCCAACTTGATGAAAGCACTCGCGTTACGATTGCAGACCGAGAAGCCATACCTGCCTCCAATAAAGGTCACTGGCCCACGGGTCAAAACCAGGAGGAGCTGCCATGAAGTGGCTTCGCCAAGAGGCACGAGAAGAAGTAAAAGCGATCTGCCAAAGCTCAAAGAATATCCGGCACACGGTAATACGCACTCCCGCGAAGGCCGTGTGGGTCAGCAAAGGCGCTGGGCGTTCCAAGGCCCCCCGTTGCTTCACAAGCTGCGCGATGATAAAAATTTAGAAACGTGTGTTAGATCGAGAGTTTATGCTGACTGTTGCTCTTGGCAAGCGGTTCCAAAAGCCTCAACTAGCTCACCCCAATTTTGTGTGGGCACGAACCCGTTATCTCCGGTTCTTCGGTTCTTCGGTTCTTCTCACTTAAGGGTGGGTCACGTCTAAAATCTGTTTAGCTGCAGGCATCTAGAAGCCTCAGTCGGTAGTTTGCAAA